>ERZ650311.35-NODE-35-length-86385-cov-15.128820_pt1 | contig 86385 bp, 72 predicted proteins | sample MGYA00376247_ERZ650311 | MGnify/ENA primary metagenome ERZ650311 (study PRJEB26733, sample SAMN07839324) | wastewater metagenome | biome: small river; feature: stream; material: water | place: USA: North Carolina | collected 2016-07-28 ... | reverse complement strand
AGCAGAGCGACTCCACGCTCGGCACCGGTTGCCGGCATGTCGGCGATGGCGAGCGTTGCGTCTCCGATGGAGACGTCGTGAAGCACGGCCGAGGAAGGAACGCCCATGTCAAGGTCGACGCGCTCCATCATCGCGTTGACGAGATCCATTTCACCGAAGCCACTCATGAGGCAAGTCTAGGTTTCGATACGGCGCTGCGCGCCTACTCAACCATAGGAACGCGCGGCGACGTCGACCTGGTCCGGGTGGGGTCGGGGTCCTGACGTGGCCGGCCCCGTCCTCGTCCTGCTCGGTCCCGCGATGGCTCAGGCGGATATCGCCGACGCCGAAACCCTTGCGACGCAGACGCGTCGCGTCGCCTGACAGGAAGCACATGGCCAAGAAGCCCGATCCCTTCGCGCCGGTCGTCGCGACCGACGGCGGCTCCGGTTCGACGACCTCGATCGACGCAACTTCTGGCCCGGACTCGTCGACGCTCTCCTCGGCGGGAGCGGCGTCGACGAAGTAGTACGGCGAAGCGCCGGCCGCGCCGGTGTTCATCGACGGCCAGAAGGCCATGACCCTGCGCGGCGACGGCATCGTGCAGGAGTTCCAACACATCGTAGAACAGTACATCGAGCGCCGATATGGTTGAGCGAATTGCCGGCGTCAAGGGGATGAACGATCTCCTGCCGCCCGACAGTGCACAGTGGGACTGGCTCGAGGAGCGCGTGCGCTCGGTGATGCAGCGTTGGGGCTATCAGGGTGTGCGCACGCCCATCGTGGAGCCCACGGCCCTGTTCGTGCGCGGACTGGGCGAGGTGACCGACATCGTCGAGAAGGAGATGTACTCCTTCGAGGATGCCCTCAACGGCGAACACCTCACCCTGCGCCCTGAAGGCACCGCCTCCTGCGTGCGCGCCGCGATCCAGCACAACCTGCTGTTCGGCCAGCCGCGCCGGCTGTACTACCAGGGCCCGATGTTCCGTCACGAGCGGCCCCAGAAAGGGCGTTACCGCCAGTTCCATCAGATCGGCGTCGAGGCCCTCGGCTTCGACGGTCCGGACATCGACGCCGAGCACATCCTGATGTGCGCCCGCCTGTGGGACGACCTGGGCCTCGAAGATGTCAAGCTGGAGATCAACTCCCTCGGCAGCAGCGACGAGCGCGCCGCGCATCGGGCTGCGCTGATCGCCTACCTCGAACAGCACAAGGACAGCCTCGACGAGGACGGCCAGCGGCGGCTCTACACCAACCCGCTGCGCATCCTCGACACCAAGAACCCCGACCTGCAGGGCATTGTCGAAGCTGCGCCCAAGCTCTTCGAGTTCCTGGGCGAGGAATCCCTCAAGCATTTCGACGGCGTGCAGACCATCCTCAAGGATGCCGGGCTGCCGTATCGCATCAACCACCGCCTGGTGCGCGGGCTGGATTACTACAACCGCACGGTGTTCGAGTGGGTCACCACCCGCCTCGGCGCCCAGGGCACCATCTGTGCCGGCGGCCGCTACGATGGCCTGGTGGCTCAGCTCGGTGGCAAGCCGGCGCCGGCAGCCGGTTTCGCGATGGGTGTCGAGCGTCTGCTCGCCCTGTGGCAGGAGTGTGGTGGTGATGCCCAGCGCCTCGTGCCGGATGTCTACCTCGTCCACGCCGGCGAGGCAGCCCAGCGGGCTGCCTTCCGGGTTGCCGAAGCGCTCCGTGGCACGGGCTTCGCGGTCACCCTGCACTGCGGTGGCGGCAGCTTCAAGTCTCAGATGAAACGCGCCGATGCCTCCGGCGCGCCGTTTGCCGTGGTGATCGGCGACGACGAAGCCGCAGCCGGCGAGGTGAGCCTCAAGCCCCTGCGTGACGGTGGCGAACAGATTCGCGTGCCCATGGACACGCTCCCCGAAACCCTGGCTGACCGCCTACTAGATTCGGAAGAAGACGATGGCTGCATTTGACCTCGAAGAGCAGGAACAGATTTCCCAGATCAAGGGCTGGTGGGAACAGTACGGCAAGCTGGTGACGACCCTCGCGGTCGCCGCCGCGCTGGCTTCGGTCGGCTGGCAGGGCTGGAACTGGTACAAGGGCAAGCAGGCCGCCGAGGCGTCCGCGCTCTACGATCAGCTTCAGACTGCGGCGGCCGAGCACAACGCGCCGAAGGTCCGCGAGGTTGCAGGAGCGTTGCTCGAAAAGTTCAGCGGCACGGCCTACGCCGATCTGGCGGCCCTGCTGTCGGCCAAGGTCCAGGCCGAGGCCGGTGATCTGAAGAACGCTCGCGCGCCGCTGGCCTGGGCCGCAGAAAAGGCCAGCGATCCCGCCCTGCGCGATCTCGCCCGCCTGCGTCTGGCGAGCGTGATGCTCGACGACAAGGCCTACGACGAAGCCCTGGCCCAACTCCAGACCGCTCCGGACGAAAGCCTGGCCGCCCGCTTCGCCGATCTGAAGGGCGACATCCTGGTTGCCCAGGGCAAGAAGGAAGAAGCCCGCGCTGCGTACAAGACCGTCGTTTCCAGCCTCGAATCCGCCACCAAGGCCGAATCGGTCACGCTCCGCGAGATCGCCCAGGCCAAGCTCGATGCGGTTGGGGGTGCCCAATGAAAGCCCCGCAACGGGCGTTGATCGTCGCCGCTGCGCTGGCGCTGGGTGCGTGCAGTTCGCTCAACCCGTTCTCCAGCAGCGGCAAGCTGCCCGCCCTCACGCCCATCACCAGTCCGGTGGCGACAAGTGAGGCATGGCGCGTGCGCGTCGGCAATACCGGCGTGTACGTGCTTCAGCCGGCGATCGTCGGTGACGCCGTCTTCGCCGCTGGAGATGGCGATGTGGTGCGCCTCGACAACGGCCGCGTGCGCTGGAAGACGCCCCTCAAGGTGACGATTTCCGGCGGTGTGGGCAGTGACGGCAACCTGGTGGTCGTCGGTACGCCGAAGGGCGAAGTGATCGCCCTCGACGCCGACAGCGGGCAGGTCAAGTGGCGCGTTCCGGTGAATGCCGAGGTGCTCGCCGCCCCGGCCGTCTCGAACGGTCTGGTCGTCGTGCGTAGTGCCGACAGCCGCCTGTTCGGGCTCGATTCTGCGGATGGGCGTCAGCGCTGGGTTTATCAGCGTGCCACGCCGCCGCTGTCGCTGCGTAACTCTGCCGGCGTGTTGCTCGAGAGCAACGTGATCCTGGCGGGCTTTCCTGGCGGCAAGCTGGCGGCGGTCAGCCCCGCAAACGGCAGCCTGATGTGGGAAGGTACGGTGGCGATCCCCCGCGGTGCGACCGAACTCGAGCGCATGTCCGACATCACCAGCCTGCCCGTGATGGGCTCCCGCGCCACTTGTGCGGTGGCCTACCAGGGGCGCATCGCCTGCTTCGACATGAGCAATGGTTCCACCCTGTGGACCCGCGATCTGTCCAGCTCGAAGGGGCTGGATCTGGACGACAGCCAGGTCTTCGTCACCGATGAGAAGGGCGCCGTGCTGGCGCTCGACATCGGCAGCGGCGCCAGCGCCTGGAAGCAGGATCAGCTCGCCGGACGCGGCACCGGGCGTCCCCGGGTCATCAACGATTACGTGGTCGTCGGCGATGCCGAAGGCTATGTCCATCTGCTGCGCAAGGACGACGGCAGGCTGGTGGGGCGCGTGCGTCCGGCGTCCAGCCCGATCATCGCCGACCCGCAACGTGCAGGCGGCAGCGTCGTCATCCAGACGCGTGACGGCAACGTCGCTGCCGTCGGCGTTCAATAACGGAGTCGCCCGCGCGTGAAACCGACCCTAGTCCTCGTCGGACGCCCCAATGTGGGCAAGTCCACCCTGTTCAACCGCCTCACCAAGACCCGGGATGCCCTCGTGGCCGATTTTCCCGGGCTCACCCGCGATCGTCGCTACGGTCTCGGCCGTGCCGCGGAGCGCGAATTCCTCGTGGTGGATACCGCCGGTTTCGACCCGGTGGCCAAGGAAGGCATCGTCCATGAGATGGCCAAGCAGGCCGAGCAGGCCATCGCCGAAGCCGATGCGCTGCTGTTCATGGTGGATGCCCGCAGCGGCCTGACGCCCCACGACGAGCAGATCGCCGTCCGCCTGCGCCGTGCCGGCCGGCCGACCTTCCTGGTCGTGAACAAGGCCGAAGGCATGAACCGGGCGATGGTCTCCGCCGAGTTCCATCAGCTTGGCCTGGGTGATCCGCTGTGCATCTCGTCGGCCCACGGTGACAACGTCACGTCCCTGATGGAGCTGATCCTCGAGAGCTTCCCGGAAGATCCCGAAGACGACGAAGCTTCGTCGTCCGGTCCGCGCGTGGCCATTGTCGGCCGCCCCAATGTGGGCAAGTCCACGCTGGTGAATACGCTGATCGGCGAAGAGCGGGTGATCGCCTTCGACATGCCTGGCACGACCCGCGATGCCATCGAGGTGCCCTTCGAACGCAACGGCCAGCACTACACGCTGATCGACACCGCAGGTCTGCGCAAGCGCGGCAAGGTCTTCGAGGCCGTCGAGAAGTTCTCGGTCATCAAGACCCTGCAGGCCGTCGAGCAGGCCAATGTGGTGGTGCTGGTCCTTGATGCCAGCCAGGAGATCTCCGACCAGGACGCCCACATCGGCGGCTTTGTCGTCGAGGCGGGCAGGGCACTTGTAGTGGCGGTCAATAAATGGGATTCGGTGGATGATTACCGCCGTCAGCGTATCAAGGAAGACATCGAACGCAAGCTGCCTTTCCTGAGCTTTGCGCGTTTCCTTTATGTTTCCGCGTTGAAGGGGCAGGGGATCGTCCCGATGCTGAAGGCTGTCGATGGTGCCTATGCAGCCGCGATGACCAAGCTCGCCACACCGAAGCTCACCCGCCTGCTGCTCGACGCGGTGCTCAAGCAGCAACCGCCGCGCCACGGCGGTTTCCGGCCCAAGATGCGTTACGCCCACCAGGGCGGGATGAATCCGCCGGTGATCGTGGTGCACGGCAGTGCGCTCGACAACGTGTCTGCGTCATATACTCGTTACCTTGAACGCACCTTCCTGGAGGCGTTCAAGCTGCAAGGAACGCCCCTGAGGATACAATTCAGGTCGTCCCACAACCCCTACGCCAACAGGGATTGACGAACCGATTTCCACACCAACAGCGATCCTCGGTGCTAATGTGGCACTGCAGCAAGTCGCTCTATAATTATTCAAAACTACAACCATAGAGGTTCTACCATGAGCAACAAGGGGCAACTCCTTCAAGACCCATTCCTCAACGCCCTGCGGCGCGAACACGTGCCGGTTTCGATCTACCTCGTGAATGGCATCAAGCTGCAGGGGCAGGTCGAGTCCTTCGATCAGTACGTTGTCCTCCTGAAGAACACCGTCACCCAGATGGTCTACAAGCACGCCATCTCCACCGTGGTGCCGGCTCGCCCCGTCAATATCCAGCAGGAACAGAACGAGGCCGCAAGCTGATCGGGCTGATGATCTGGCCCGTTCGCGGCCAACACGAATCCGGGGCCCGGCATGCTTGAACGGCCGGCCTCGGGTACGCGGGCACTCCTTGTTCAGGTCGATTTTGGTCAGGGCGGGATAGAAGAACGTCTTTCTGAAGTGTCGCTGCTCGCCGAAAGTGCCGGAGCGACCGTCGTCGGTGTCGTCCAGGGACGGCGTCAGGCGCCCGATCCGGCCCATTACGTGGGCAAGGGCAAGGCCGAGGAGATCGGTCTGGTGGCCCGGATGAACGAGGCCGACATCGTCATCTTCAACCACGACATCACCGCGGCGCAGCAGCGCAATCTCGAGCGCAAGCTCAACTGCCGGGTTGTCGACCGCTCGGCGCTGATCCTCGACATCTTCGCCCTGCGTGCCAAGAGCCACGAGGGCAAGCTTCAGGTTGAACTCGCCCAGCTGCAGCATCTGTCCACCCGCCTCGTGCGCGGCTGGACTCACCTTGAACGCCAGAAGGGGGGTATCGGCCTGCGTGGTCCGGGTGAGAAGCAGCTCGAAACCGACCGCCGCCTGCTGGGTGAGCGCGTCAAGCTGCTCAAGGACCGTCTCGCCAAGCTCGAGCGCCAGCGTTCGGTCCGCCGACGCGCTAGGGAGCGCCGGGATGTCCTGTCGGTTTCCCTCGTCGGTTATACCAACGCGGGCAAATCCACGTTGTTCAATGCCCTGACGAAGGCCGGCGCCTATGCCGCCGATCAGCTGTTCGCCACGCTGGATACCACGTCCCGGCGGCTTTATTTGGGTGAGGCCGGGAACATCGTGCTGTCCGATACGGTCGGATTCATCCGTGATCTGCCGCATTCGCTGGTGGCTGCCTTCCACGCAACACTCGAGGAAACGGCAGCTGCCGACCTCCTGCTGCATGTGGTGGATTCGGCCAGTGAAGATCGGGAAGGGCAAATCGCCGCGGTCAATTCGGTGCTGGAAGAGATCGGCGCCGGCACCCTTCCTCAGATCCAGGTCTGGAACAAGATCGACGCCACGCTGGCGAGTCCGGAGGTCCAGCAGGATGCTTGTGGTAAGATCACGCGCGTTTTGCTCAGCGCCCGCACCGGCGAAGGGCTCGAGTTGCTGCGTCAGGTTCTGACCGACGTGGCGCTGGAACACAAGGCAGCCTTGGCTGCCGCATCGGAAAGTCCGGAACCCTTTTGAGGGGGCTGGGCTTCAACCATTCCCGGAGCGGATTATTACTGTGATCTCAGGCATCCTCATGTCTCTCAACGATCCCAAATGGGGCAATCGCGGCGGCGGCGACAATCGCGGCGGCGGCGACAATCAGGGTCCGCCCGATCTCGAAGAGCTCTGGCGCGACTTCAACCGGCGGCTGTCCGGCATGTTCGGGCGCAGTGGCGGCCCGGGCAACGGTGGGTCCGGCGGTGACGGCGGCAATCGCCTGCCCGAGATGAACTTCCGTCAGTTCGGGGGCGGCATCGGCCTGATCGCGGCGTTCGCGGCAGTGATCTGGCTGGCGAGCGGTTTCTATATCGTCGATGCAAGCCAGCGGGGCATCGTCCTGCAGTTCGGCCGCTTCATTGAGGCGACCGAGCCGGGCCTGCGCTGGCGTATGCCGTATCCGATCCAGACCCACGAGCTGGTGAATCTCACCGGCGTGCGTACCGTCGAGATCGGCTACCGCGGCTCCGAGCGCAACAAGGTGCTCAAGGAAGCCCTGATGCTGACGGACGATGAGAACATCGTGAACATCCAGTTCGCGGTGCAGTACATCCTGAAGGATCCGCAGCAGTACCTCTTCAACAACCGCAATGCGGATGACTCCGTGATCCAGGCGGCCGAAACCGCGGTGCGCGAGATTGTCGGCAAGAGCAAGATGGACTTCGTGCTCTACGAAGGTCGCGAGCAGGTTGCCGCCAACGCCCAGAAGCTCACCCAGGACATCCTCGACCGGTACGCCACCGGGATCCAGGTCAGCAAGGTGACGATGCAGAACGCCCAGCCGCCCGAGCAGGTGCAGTCGGCTTTCGACGATGCCGTGAAGGCGGGCCAGGATCGTGAGCGTCAGAAAAACGAAGGCCAGGCCTACGCCAACGACGTGATCCCCCGCGCCCGTGGTGCGGCCTCGCGCCTGATGGAAGAGGCTGATGCCCACAAGAACCGCGTGGTGGCCCAGGCCGAGGGCGATGCGTCGCGCTTCAAGCAGATCTACGCCGAATACGCCAAGGCGCCCGAAGTGACCCGTCAGCGGATGTACCTCGAAACCATGCAGCAGGTGTTTACCAATTCGTCCAAGGTGCTGGTGGATACCAGGAGTAGCAGCAACTTGCTGAGCCTGCCGCTCGACAAGCTGATCCAGGCCACCGCCGCGCAGGCGCCGGCCGCCGTGGTTGGCGATCCGGCTGCTGCTGCGGCGCGTCCGGCCCAGATGCCGGCAGTGGTCGAGGGCGCCGCTCCGCCTCGGCCGGATGCCCTCTCGGGTGAAGCGCGTACCCGGGAATCCACCCGCAACCGTGAGCGGGGAGATCGCTGATGCGTGACCGTCTTCCATTCTTCGCAGGCGTCGGCCTGTTCGTCTTCGCGATCCTCTCGATGAGTCTGTTCACGGTGGATCAGCGTCAGCACGCGCTGGTCTTCCAGCTGGGTGAAGTGAAGGGTCAGATCAGTGAGCCTGGCCTGCACCTGAAGATTCCGCTCATCCAGAACGTGCGGTATTTCGACAAGCGCATCCTCACGCTGGATACGTCCGAGCCCGAGCGTTTCATCACTTCCGAAAAGAAGAACGTGCTGGTCGACCTGTTCGTGAAGTGGCGGATCGTCGATCCCAAGCTTTACTACATCTCGGTTGGCGGTGATGAAACCCGTGCCAAGACCCGCCTCGAGCAGACCGTCAATGCCGGCCTGCGGGAGGAGTTCGGCAAGCGCACCGTGCATGAAGTGGTGTCCGGCGAGCGGGACAAGATCATGGACGAGATGCGCAGCAAGGCGGATCTCGACGCCCGCAAGATCGGCGTCCAGATCGTCGATGTACGCCTCAAGCGCGTCGATCTGCCTGCCGAAGTTTCCGAATCCGTCTATCGCCGGATGGAGGCCGAGCGCAAGCGGGTTGCCAACGAGCTGCGTTCCCAGGGCGGTGCCGAGGCTGAGAAGATCAAGGCTGATGCCGACAAGCAGCGCGAGGTGATCCTGGCCGAGGCTTATCGGGATGCCCAGAAGATCAAGGGCGAGGGCGACGCCAAGGCGTCAACGATCTATGCCCAGGCTTTTGGCCAGAGCCCCGAGTTCTATGCCTTCTACCGTAGCCTCGAAGCCTACCGTAGCACCTTCAAGAGCAAGTCCGACGTGATGGTGATCGAGCCGAACTCTGATTTCTTCAAGTATCTCAAGTCGGCGGGTGGTCGCGCGCAGGCTGCGCCGGAGTCGTCAAAGAGCGGCAAGAACGGGAAATAATGGGGCGTTCCCTGATCCTGGCGTTTGCCTTGATGCTGGTGCTCGAGGGCATCATCCCCTTCGTTGCACCAGCCACCTGGCGGGAGACTTTTACCCGCCTGCTCCGGCTGGCCGACGGGCAGATCCGCTTCGTCGGCCTTGGTTCGATGCTTCTCGGCCTCGTCATTTTGTTAGTCTTTACCTGAGGCGCTTTACCCATGTTGCGTTGGGTTCTACCCGAATACATCCAGGATGCCCTGCCCGCAGAGGCGGCAAAACTGGAAGATCTGCGCCGTCGTCTCCTCGATGCGTTCCGCCTGAACGGCTACCAGCTCGTTGCTCCGCCGCTGCTCGAATACCTCGAGTCGCTGCTCACGGGCGCTGGCCAGGATCTGAATCTCAAGACGCTCAAGCTTGTCGACCAGCTTTCCGGCCGAACGATGGGCGTGCGCGCCGACATCACGCCGCAGGTGGCGCGGATTGATGCGCATCTGCTCAACCGCAAGGGCGTGGCGCGTCTGTGCTACTGCGGCAGCGTTGCCCACGCGATGCCCTCGTGCCTGACCGCCACCCGCGAGCCGCTCCAGCTGGGTGCCGAGCTTTATGGCCACGCGGGTATCGAGGCGGACGCTGAAGTGATCCGCCTGCTCGCTGAGACCCTGCAGATCGCTGGTGTGGGCACGTCCCGCATCGATCTGGGGCACGTCGGGCTGTTCAAGGCGTTGGCTGGCAAGGCAGGGCTGCTGCCCCAACAGGAAGAAGCGCTCTTCGATTGCCTGCAGGCAAAGGATCTGCCCGGCCTGCAGGATCTGCTCGGCGATATTCCGGGAGAACTGCGCGCGGCGCTGTTTGCGTTGCCGACCCTTTATGGTGGCGCCGAGGTGCTCGCCAAGGCACGCCAGATCATGCCGGCGGACCCCGAGATTCAGATGGCGCTGAGCGACCTCGAAGAGCTTGCGACCCGTCTGCAAGGCTTGCCGATCAGTTTCGATCTGGCCGACTTGCGTGGTTATCACTACCACAGCGGGGTGGTTTTTGCGGCCTACGGCGGCAATTCCCCCGTGGCACTGGCGCTGGGTGGTCGTTACGACAGCGTCGGGCGCGCCTTTGGTCGCGGCCGCCCTGCAACGGGTTTCAGCCTTGATCTGCGGGAGCTTGCCACTCAGGTGGCTGATCCGCTTCCGGCGGGGTCGATCCTCGCGCGGGATGGCGGAGAGCAGGGTTTTGCCGAGGCGGTCGCGGGTCTGCGCGCCGCCGGCGAGAGTGTGACGATTGAATTGCCCGGCCATGAAGGCACGTGGCGTGAGGCCGGCTGTGACCGGCGTCTTGTTCTGCGGGGCGGTGCCTGGCAGGTTGAACCGCTTCAGGGAGAGTAATCAAATGGCAAAGAACGTAGTGGTTGTCGGTACCCAGTGGGGCGACGAAGGCAAGGGCAAGATCGTCGACTGGCTCACCGATCAGGCGCAGGGCGTGGTCCGTTTCCAGGGTGGCCACAACGCGGGCCACACGCTGGTCGTCGGCACGACCGAGTACAAGCTCAACCTGGTGCCGTCCGGCATCGTGCGCGAGGGCGTCGAGTGCTTCATCGGCAACGGTGTGGTGCTGGATGTCCATCACCTGCTGGCTGAGGTCCGCGGTCTCGAGGCCGGTGGCATCAAGGTGCGTGATCGCCTGAAGATCAGCCCGGGCTGTCCGCTGATCCTCGGCTATCACTCCGCCGTTGATCGTGCCCGCGAGGCCAAGAAGAGCGCAGGCAGCAAGATCGGCACCACCGGCAAGGGCATCGGTCCCACCTACGAAGACAAGGTGGCCCGCCGTGCGCTGCGCGTCTACGATCTGCTCGATCCGAAGCGCTTCGCCGAAAAGCTGGCTGAGAACCTCGAATATCACAATTTTGTGCTGACCCAATACCTGGGCGCCGAGCCGGTCGATTTCCAGACCGAGTTCGACCAAGCCATGGCTGATGCGCAGGAAATCCTGCCGATGGTCACCGACGTGTCGGCCGACCTGTATGCCATCAACAAGAACGGTGGCAACTTGCTGTTCGAAGGCGCCCAGGGCACGCTGCTCGACATCGACCACGGTACCTATCCGTTCGTCACCTCCAGCAATTGTGTGGCGGGCCAGGCAGCGGCGGGTTCCGGCGTTGGCCCGGGCCGTCTGCACTACGTGCTGGGCATCACCAAGGCCTACTGCACCCGCGTGGGCGGCGGTCCTTTCCCGACCGAGCTGGATTTCGAAACCGAAGGCACGCCGGGCTATCAGATGTCCACCGTCGGCCGCGAGTTCGGCACCGTGACGGGGCGCAAGCGCCGCTGTGGCTGGCTCGATCTGGCAGCCCTCAAGCGCTCGATCATCATCAACGGTGTTTCCGGCCTGTGCATCACCAAGCTGGACGTGCTCGATGGCCTGAAGGAACTCAAGCTGTGCGTCGGTTACATGCTCGACGGTAAGCGCATCGATCTGCTGCCGATGGGCTCCGAGGAAGTTGCCCGTTGCGAGCCGATCCTTGAAACCATGCCCGGCTGGAGCGGCACCACGTTCGGCGCCCAGACCTGGGATGCGCTGCCGCCGGAGGCCCGCGCCTACCTGCACCGCATCGAGGAAATCTGCGAAGTGTCGATCGACGTGATCTCGACCGGCCCGGAGCGTGACGAGACCATCCTCAAGCGTCACCCCTTCGGCGCCTGATCGCGCGCGTCGTCAAACCTGTCTTGCCTTGTGGCCCGATCGGGCTGCTGGGCAGGGTAGGGCACAAGATCCTGAATATCCTCCCGCAAGAATTCCCACTTCCCGGCAAGCGCGTTTCACCGCAGGTGATGCGATGTCATGGCGTTGCGTGGCAGAAAAACAAAAAGCCGATCGACAAATCGATCGGCTTTTCTGTGTATTTTGGTGCCCAGAAGAGGACTCGAACCTCCACGCCTCGCGGCACTAGTACCTGAAACTAGCGCGTCTACCAATTTCGCCATCTGGGCAACGAAGGCGCCATTATAGATTAGAAAGAACACGTGTCAACTTACAAGTCCAATAACATCAAAAAACTCAGCAAGCTGCGTCGCAGCGACCCCTTCTTCGAGCGAGAAATCCAGAAGTACGATTTCCCGCTGCCAAGCCGCGAGTTCATCATCCAGATCCTCGCCGAGCATGGCGTGCCGATGCCGTTTCCCGACGTCGCGACGGCGCTCGACATCCTTCCTGAAGAACTTGAATTCTTCGAGCGCCGCATGCGCGCCATGGAGCGCGACGGGCAGGTCATGCGCAACCGGCGCGGTGCCTATCTGCTGCCGGCCAAGGCCGACCTGATCCGTGGGACCGTCCAGGGTCATCCGGATGGCTATGGCTTCGTCGTGACCGACGACGAACATCCGGACATCTTCCTCGGGCCCAACGAGATGCGCGAGGTGCTCCACGGCGACCGCGTGATGGTCCGCATCGCCGGGCAGGATCGCCGCGGGCGCCCTGAAGGCAAGCTGGTGGAGGTGCTCGAGCGGGCCAATACCCGCATCGTCGGCCGTGTGCTGGTGGAAAACGGCGTAACTCTGGTGGTGCCCGAAAATCGCCGCATTTCGCAGGAGATCCTGTTGGCGCCGGGCAAGAGCAAGTCCAAGCCGGTGGCAGGGCAGGTGGTGGTGGTCGAGCTTGTCGAGCAGCCGACCCGCTATGCCCAGCCGGTCGGGCGCATCGTCGAAACCCTCGGCAACTACGCCGATCCGGGGATGGAAATCGAGATCGCGCTGCGCAAGCACGAGCTCCCCCACGAGTTTTCGGCTGACGCCAAGGCCCAGGCGCGAAAGCTCCCCGAGAAGGTCCGCAAGCTGGACTGGAAGGGCAGGGAGGATCTCACGCAGCTTCCGCTGGTCACCATCGATGGCGAAACCGCGCGGGATTTCGACGATGCGGTGTTCTGCGAACGCCAGGGCCGGGGATTCCGCCTGGTGGTGGCGATCGCTGACGTGTCGCACTACGTCACTGTGGGCTCGCCGCTGGATGGCGAGGCTTACGATCGGGGCAATTCGGTGTATTTCCCGCGGCGGGTGATCCCGATGCTGCCGGAGAAGCTTTCCAACGGTCTGTGCTCGCTCAACCCGCAGGTGGAGCGCCTGTGCATGGTGTGCGACATGGCGATCTCCCAGACGGGTGTCGTCAAGCAATACCGCTTCTATCCGGCGGTGATGTTCTCCAAGGCGCGCCTCACCTACAACCAGGTGGCCGCCGCGCTGTATGACAACGATCCGGCCGCCCTCGAGGTGATCGGCGAGCTGCTGCCCCACCTGCAGAACCTCGACAAGCTCTTCCGCGTGCTGCTGAAAGCCCGCGCCAAGCGTGGCGCGATCGATTTCGAGACGCAGGAAACGAAGATGATCTTCGACGATAACGGCAAGATCGCCCAGATCGTGCCGGAGAGCCGGAACGACGCCCACCGGCTGATCGAAGAGTGCATGCTGGCCGCCAACGTCTGCGCGTCGGATTTCCTCCAGGCCAACGAGCATCCGGCGCTTTACCGGGTGCATGAAGGCCCGACGCCCGAGAAACTCGCCAAGCTGCGGGATTTCCTCGCCGAGTTCGGCATCCAGCTGGGTGGCGGTGAAGAGCCCAAGGCCGGCGATTACGCGCGCCTGCTCGAACAGATCCAGGGTCGCCCCGATCTGCAACTGCTCCAGACCGTGATGCTGCGCTCCCTGCGTCAGGCGGTGTACAGCCCTGACAACGTGGGTCACTTCGGCCTGGCGTACGACGCCTACACCCACTTCACTTCGCCGATCCGCCGTTATCCCGATCTGCTCGTCCACCGGGCGATCAAGGCCGTGCTGAACGGCGAGCGCTACGTGCCGGCCCAGGACGCAGGCGACTGGGAAGCCATCGGCATGCACTGCTCGATGACCGAGCGGCGCGCCGACGAGGCCGACCGGGACGTGGAGAACTGGCTCAAGTGCTATTACATGCAGGACCGGATCGGCGAGGAATTCGACGGCAGCGTTTCGGCGGTGGTACCTTTCGGCCTTTTCGTGGCCCTGGACGACGTTTTTGTCGAAGGCCTGGTGCACATTTCCGATCTCGGCAACGATTACTTCCACTACGACGACGCCCATCACAGTCTGGTGGGCGAGCGGACCGGCGAGCGTTATCGCCTGTCGGACCGGGTCCGGGTGCAGCTGGTGCGTGTGAACATGGAAGCCAGCAAGATCGACTTCCGGATCATCACCGGCCCGGCACGTGCCACCGAGCGGGTTGGCAAGACCACCAAGGACCAGGCCGCCAAGGCGTCGGCTCCGGCCGCTGTAGAGGCGCCCGCGCGGCGTCGCAGGGGCAAGACCGAGGCCGAACGCGCCGTCATGCCTGCCGCTCCGCCGGCTGTGGTGTCCACTGAGGTACCGGTTGCCAAGTCGAAGCCTGCTGCCCGCAAGGCGGCACCGCAGCCGGTCGAGCAGCCCACCGAACGCCCGGCCACGAAATCCGCCGCCAAGCCCAAGGCCGCCAAGCCGAAGGCAAGCCCGAGCGCCAAGCCTGCCAAGGCGGCCTCCAAGACCGGAAAGCCCCGCAAGTCAGCAACGGGCACCGCAAAGAAGAAAGCAAAACGTGTCTGATAACACCGCCAGTTCCCGTCTCATCTACGGTTTTCACGCCGTCCTCGCCAAGCTCCGTCATGATCCGGAAGCGATCTTCGAGATCTATACCGATTCCAAACGGAGCGACCCGCGCGCGCGGGATCTCGTCCGCCATGCCGAGCAACTCGGCACTCGCCTGATCCCGACAGAAGGCGATCGCCTCGACAAGATGGTCGGCACCCGCCGCCATCAGGGCGTGGTGGCCCGCATCGACGGCCGCCGCAAGGAGCTCAAGCTCGACGACGTGCTTGACGGTCTCACCGAGCCCGCGTTGCTGCTGGTTCTTGATGGCATCCAGGACCCCCACAATCTCGGCGCCTGCCTGCGGGTGGCCGACGCCGCCGGCGCCCACGCCGTCATCGCGCCCAAGGACAAGGCCGTCGGGCTCAACGCCACCGCCGTGAAGGTGGCGAGCGGGGCGGCGGATACCGTCCCGTACATCACCGTCACCAACCTCGCCCGGGCCCTGCGCGAGATGCAGGAAGCTGGCGTGTGGGTGCTGGGTGCGGCGGGTGAATCTGAAAAGTCGATCTACACCGTCGACCAGAAAGGCCCGATCGCCTGGGTGCTGGGCGCCGAAGGCGACGGCCTGCGCCGCCTGACCCGTGAAACCTGCGACGAGTTGGTGAGCATTCCGATGTACGGCACGGTGGAAAGCCTCAACGTGTCGGTGGCGAGCGGTCTGTGCCTCTTCGAGGCACGCCGTCAGCGGCAGTGAAGATCGACTACGCCGAAGTCCGCGCGCTGCTGCGGCAAAGCCGTAGCGGGGCGCTGGGCACCCACTCGGTGGCGATGCCGGGCTTTCCCTTCGTGAGCGCCGTGCCTTTCGTGTCGGACGCTTCCGGCCGGCCGGTGTTCCTCATCAGCGGGCTTGCCGAGCATACGCGCAACCTGCTGGCCGACCCGCGGGCCAGCCTGCTGGTGACCGAAGGGGATGGCATCAATCTGGCTCAGGCCCGTCTGACCTTGCTGGGCCGGATGCAGCCGGTTGATCTGGACGAGGCGTCCCGCCAGCGCTACGTGCGCTATAGCCCGGAATCCGCGCTGTATCTTGAGCTGGGGGATTTCCGTTTCTTCCGCCTGGAGCCCGATAAGGCGCGTTTCGTCGGCGGTTTTGGCCGGATGGGCTGGCTTGCCGCCGAGGCGCCAGCAGCGGCGCTCGATCCCGATACCGAAGCCGGGCTCGTGGCCCGGCTGGAGCGTCAGGTTCCGCCTGGGGTGGCGGTGGTGGGTATCGACAGGGAAGGGCTGGATGTGCGGATTGGCGGCGTGTTGCGCCGTCTTGCGTTGCCCCCTACTGATGGGGGCGCCGCCGCGCTGGAGGCTGCCGCAGCGGCAATCCTGCTGGGGCTGGAAGCGCCGCCCGCAGCAGGAGATTCAAACCTCGCCTGAGCTCAATCGACCCGGTTGAGCTTGTCCATGTACTGCTTGGTAAACACGCGGTCGGGCAGATCCTTGGCCGCCATCTGCGAGTAACGCAGAGTCGATACCTCGCCCTTCTTCAGAGCGTCCTCCATGACCAGCTGGGTGGGGCGCACGCGGCCGCCCAGATCCTTGAACTTGTCGTAACGGCACACCTTCAGCAGACGGTCTGAGAGGGAATAGAACTCGGCCTTGTAGGGCCAGTTGTTGGACTGGCGAACCCAGTACAACACCTTGGCGTAGGTCACGCCGCGGTCGACGGCTGTGAGCTCCAGCACGTGCATCTTCTCGCCGTCGATGGTGTCGGTGCGGATGATCTTCGGCTCGTAGTCGCCGGCGAAGTTGGCCCGGGCCAGGTCACCGTTGGCCACCTGGCCGGTGAGGCGCTGGGCGAGGGACAGGCGCACCGGCTGGGACACGTTGGGCATGAACACCCACAGGTCGCGGCCGCGCATCAGCATGGCCTGGCCCTTGTCGGTGGCGGGCTCGAGGGTCTGGACGATGGTGTTCTCGTTGCCCTTGGAGAGGATGCGGTACTTGCGATCCTCGGCCGGCTCACCTGCGCTCACCGACGAGATGTCGATGATGACCTGGAAGCCATCCCGCGGGAAACGGATTTCGTCGGCTTTGGCGACGATGGCTTTGGCCTGATCCACGGCCGCATCGTCGGCCAGTACCGGCGCGCCGGACAGCAGCGAGAGGGTCGCAAGCGCAGCGCCGAGGAACCGAGACCGGCAGCTCGAAGGGCTAAATTTGAAGCTCATAGTGTTATCCTTTGAAAGCAAACAACATAGACCGGTGGGGCAATGCAAACAAGCCGCGACGACAGCACGGATGGGACGTCGACGACGGACCCGAAGACGATCATCAGGATCGAAAATGTCAGCAAGATCTATCGTCTCGGTGATCAGGACGTCAATGCGCTGAGGAAGGTCACCCTCGATGTCAAGGAAGGTTACTTCATGGCCATCGCGGGTACATCAGGGAGTGGCAAGTCCACGCTCCTCAATATTATGGGGTGTATCGATACGCCAAGCGAGGGCAGGGTGTTCATCGAGGGAAAGGATGTCTCCGGGCAGACTCCCGATGAACTCGCCAACATCCGTGCGAGGACCATCGGCTTCATCTTCCAGACCTTTAATCTGCTGCCGGTGCTTTCCGCCGAGGAAAACGTGGAATACCCGCTGCTGCAGATGCCGGAAATCAGCAAGGAAGAGCGGCGCGCGCGGGTGAACGATTACCTCAAGCTGGTGGGGCTGGCGAAGTACGCGCACCACCGCCCGAACCAGCTGTCGGGCGGCCAGCGTCAGCGGGTGGCGATTGCCCGGGCGCTGGTCACGCACTCGAAAGTAGTGCTGGCAGACGAGCCCACCGCCAACCTCGACAAGAACACCGGCAAGAGCATTCTTGATTTGATGCAGCGCATCAACGAGGATTGCAAGACGACTTTCGTGTTTTCGACCCACGACAAGCAGGTGATGAGCCGCGCCGTCCAGCAGGTCCGGATGGAAGATGGCCAGCCCACCAAGCTCGGGCTCAAACTCAACGGCACCTGGCGCTTCGTTCCGTACCGGGCCTGATGCGCCGCCGGACGGGCATCTGGCGCACGTCCGGCCATTCACGTTTTACGAGGGGAAAGTAGGAAATGGACAGCTTGAAACCAAAGCTTCGCCGCAGTGCGGTCGCGTTATCGATGATGCTCTGCTGCGGCGCCGCTGCGGCAGCCGACGACGACCTGGGGCTTGATGACGTGGCGGGCGAGGGCGGCGTCAAGACGGCCGGCTACCTCCAGTTCGATCTGGCGCGTACCTACGGCGGCCAGGATCACTGGTCGATGGCGCGCTCCCGTGCCGAGGTTTCGGCCACCGGCGGCGACAGCGTCAAGTGGAAGATCTCCGGCCGGGCCGATGCCGACGCGGTGTTCGCCATCGATTCCGGTTTCTATCCGGACGCCGTGCGGCGCGACCAGCAGTATCAGTTCCACCTGCGTGAAACCTACGCCGACTTCTCGCTCGGCGACGTGGATTTCCGCTTCGGCCGCCAGCACATCGTGTGGGGCGAGATGGTCGGGCTGTTCTTTGCCGACGTGGTCTCCGCGCGGGATCTGCGTTCCTTCTTCCTGCCCGATTTCGAGCAGCTGCGGATTCCCCAGTGGGCGACCCGCGCCGAATACTACTTTGGCGAAACCCACGCCGAGCTGATCTGGATTCCGGTGCCGAGCTACGACAACATCGGCAAGCCGGGGGCCGAGTTCTATCCGCTTCCCCGCGACGCGAAGGTGCTGGGTGAAGCCAAGCCCGACAACTCTCTCGGCAACACCAACTGGGGCGCACGCCTGTCGCGGATGGTCGGTGGCTGGGATGTCTCCGGCTTCTACTACCGCAGCATGGATGTGGCCCAGACTTTCTACTTCACCGGGCTCTCGGGCGGGCAGGCCGAATTCCAGCCGCGCCATGAGCGCATCAGCCAGGTCGGCGCCACCGTGACCAAGGATTTTGGCGACTTCGTGCTGAAGGGCGAGACGGTGCACTCCCGCGGCCGCAAGTTCAATACCCAGAATCCGCTGGACGCGCCCAACGGTCTCGTCGATCAAGACACAATTGATTACGTGGTCGGGGTGGATATACCCGCCTTCAACGATGGCCGGGTGAATCTACAATACTTCGCCCGCCGCATGCTCGATTACGATGCCCGCACGGGCTTCGAGCGGACCGAAGGCGGGGCGAGTGTCCTGCTCGGCACCCGCCTCGCCAAGAACTGGCAGGCCGAAGCGCTTTACGTGTCGATGCTCAACCGCAACGACTACATGTTCCGCCCCAAGCTGATCTGGTCTGCAAACAAGAGCACGCGCGTGGTTTTCGGGGTTGACGCCTTTGGTGGCGCCGCCAACGGCATCTTCGGCCGTTACGCGGATCGCGACCGGGTCTACACCGAGGCCCGGTGGTCTTTCTGACAGAAAATACTGCCCGGAGTAGGTATCATCCGCGCCGGGCGGATTCCCGCAGAAATATTCAGCCATCTTGATGGCGCAGTCATGTTTCCCCTTTTTGGGGCGTCGTGACGTTTTTCTCCGGACGGAATCGCGCGCTGCCGTAATATCCGCCCGTTATCATTCAAAGGCTGAACTTTGGCCGTATCCAGGGGAAGTACCTTATGAAACGCTATTTTAAGAACGGCTTGCTGGCGTGCGCCGTAGCCGGTCTGGCAGGGTGCGCCACCACTTATCCGCCGGCGCCGGTGACCGCAGAGGCTGCCGATTATGCCTATCAGATCGGGCCGGGCGATAACGTGAATATCGTTGTCTGGCGCAACCCCGAGCTGTCGATGACGGTTCCGGTGCGTCCGGACGGCAAGATCACCACGCCCCTGGTTGAGGATCTGCCGGCTTCCGGCCGTGATGCCAGCACGCTTGCCCGTGAGATCGAGCAGGCGCTCGGCAAGTACATCCGCGATCCGGTCGTGACCGTCATCGTGACCACCTTCGTCGGCCCGTACTCCCAGCAGGTTCGGGTGGTGGGTGAGGCGGCCAAGCCCCAGACCCTGCCGTTCCGTCAGAAGATGTCCTTGCTGGACGTCATGATCTCGGTCAATGGTCTGACCGATTACGCCGATGGTAACCGCGCCACCCTGCTGCGGACCTCGGAAGGCAACAAGCAGTACTCCGTCCGCCTGAAGGATCTCGTCAAGCGTGGCGATGTTTCGGCCAACATCGAAATGAAGCCGGGCGACGTTCTCATCATTCCCCAGAGCTGGTTCTGACTCCACTCTTGATTTGCCCCCCGGGATGTCCCGGGGGGATGCATTCGGAATTTCCCAATGGAAGACATACTAAGACAGTTGTCGGTGACGCTCCGCGGCATGTGGCTTTATCGCTGGTGGGGCTTGGCGGCCGCATGGATTGTTGGCCCGATCATCGCCGCTGTTGTCTATCTGCTGCCTGACCGCTACGAATCGTCTGCCCGCGTCTATGTGGATACCCAGTCGATCCTCAAGCCGCTGATGTCCGGGCTCGCCGTCCAGCCCAACGTGGATCAGCAGATCGGCATCCTCAGCCGTACGCTGATCAGCCGTCCCAACGTCGAGAAGCTGATCCGCATGGCCGACCTCGATCTGGCAGCCAAGACCAAGGAAGACCGCGAGACGCTGGTGATCAACGTCACCAAGGCGCTGCAGATCCGCGAAGCGGGCCGCGACAACCTCTACACCCTGGCCTACACCGATACCGACCCGGAACGCGCCAAGCGCGTCGTGCAGTCGATGGTGTCGATCTTCGTGGAGTCGGGCCTGGGCGACAAGCGCAAGGATTCCGATACTGCCCGGCGCTTCATCGAAGAGCAGATCAAGGCCTACGAGCAGAAGCTGATCGAGGCCGAGAACCGCCTCAAGGAATACAAGGTCCGCAACATGGGCACCCTCGGTGCCGGTGGCCAGGACTACTTCCGCAAGATGAGTGAGGTGAGCGAGCAGCTCAACCAGGCCAAGCTCGCCCTGCGTGAAGCCGAAAACTCCCGCGATGCCCTCAAGCGCCAGCTCTCCGGCGAAGAGTCCGTCGCGCTGCCCGAAAAGATGTCCAGCGCCTCGCTGGCGTCGATGCCGGTGCCCGAGCTTGACGACCGGATCGAGTCGATGAAGAAGTCCCTCGACGGCCTGCTGCTCAAGTACACCGACAAGCACCCGGACGTCGTGGGCGCCCGCAAGGTGATCGAAGAGCTCGAAGCCCAGAAGTCCGCCGAACTCCAGGCCCGTCGCAAGGCTGCCGCTTCGGCTGCGTCCGGTGCTGGCGCCTCGGTGGGTTTGTCGAGCAACGTGAATCCGGTGTTCCAGCAGATGCGCCTGTCCCTGGCCGAGGCCGAGGCGAACGTCGCGTCCCTGCGGGCCCGCGTGGCCGAGTACGACTCGCGCCTCCAGGCCTTGGGTGCAGCGTCGCGCACCCTGCCGCAGCTCGAAACTGAATTCACCCAGCTCAACCGCGACTACGACATCAACAAGAAGAACTACGACGCCCTCGTGGCCCGTCGTGAGTCCGCCACCATGGCGGTCGAGATGGGCGCAACGTCCGGCGTGGCCGACTTCCGCCTGATCGATCCGCCGACGGTGCCGAGCAAGCCGTCCGCACCCAACCGGCTGCTGCTGATGCCGGCGGCGGGCCTGGCGGCGCTGCTGATCGGCGGGATCGTGTCCTTCCTGATCAGCCAGATCCGGCCGGTGTTCTCCGACACCCAGGTGCTGCGTGAGGTGACCGGGCTGGCCGTGCTGGGCGCGGTGAGCATGATTGGCGACTCCGACCGCTTGCGTAACCAGCGGCGGAGCAAGGTCTTCTTCCTCGGTGGCGTGGGCGCCCTTGTGGGTTTGTTTGGCGCAATGACCGTCTGGCTGCTGCTGGCGCGGGTGGGTTGAGAGGCGAAAATGAGCATTATTGAAAAAGCAGTCGAGCGACTTGAGCAGCTGCAGAGGGCAACCTCCGCTCCGGTCGACAACGAAAGCCCGGCTCCGGTGGATGACGGTCAGGCCGCGCGGGTTGCCGTCGCTCCCGTTGCTTCGGCCTTCGCCGATCAGCCGAGCCGCGTTGAGCCGGTGATCGCTGAGCCCGTGCCCGAGGTTGCCGCGCCGCCGGCGCCCGCCGTGCAGGCCAGCGCCGAGGCGAAGTCGGCCGCCGCAGGCAGCACCTCGAAGTACATCGAGATCGACCTGGAGCGCCTGCAGTCCATCGGGATCGTCACCCCGAACGCGCCCCGTTCGCTGATCGGCGACGAGTTCCGGATCATCAAACGTCCGCTGCTGCGCAACGTGCAGGGCAAGGGCGCCTCGGCGATCGACAACGCCAACCTCATCATGATCACCAGCTCGCTGCCCGGTGAGGGCAAGAGCTTCAGCTCCATCAACCTGGCCATCAGCATGGCGATGGAACTGGATCACACGGTGCTGCTGATCGACGCCGACGTGTCCCGTCCGTCGGTGCTCAACATCCTCGGCCTGCCCCCCAAGAAGGGCCTGATGGACGTGCTCACCAACCCGGGCACCCAGTTGAGCGACGTCATGCTCAAGACCAACATCGAGAAGCTGAACTTGCTGCCGGCCGGCACGCCGCACCCGCGTGCCACCGAACTGCTCGCCAGCGACGTGATGAACAACCTCCTCGAAGAGCTGGCTGAGCGCTATTCCGACCGGATCATCGTGTTCGATTCGCCCCCGCTGCTGGTCACCACCGAATCCCGCGTGCTGGCCACCCACATGGGCCAGATCGTGATGGTCGTCGAATCCAACAAGACCACCCAGGCCGCGGTCAAGCAGGCGCTGTCGACCATCGAGAGCTGCCCGGTCAAGCTGATGCTGCTGAACAAGGCGCTGCAGTCCGGTGCCGGCTCTTACGGCTACGGGTATGGTTACGGCTATGGCTACGGCTATGGTCATGCGCCAAAGGAGAACGCGTGACGACTCCCGCTTCCCGCGCGATGCCGGCGACGCCCGTGCGCCGGCTGGCGATCCTGTGCGCCGCCCTCGGCGCCGTGGCGACACCCGTCATGGCGCAGGAGCAGGCGTCCGCGCCGCGCCAGTATTCATTCGTTCCGTCGGTTCGGCTCACCGAGACGATCACCGACAACGCCCGCCTCACGTCGTCGTCCCAGGCCCAGTCGGAGTGGATCACCCAGGTCTATCCTTCGCTGCGCTTCGATGCGAACAGCGCCAAGGTCAAGGGCAACCTGAACATCGGCGTGAACTCCACGCTGTATGGCAACGGCACCCAGAACGACACCAACCAGTTCCTGATGAACGGTTCCGGCACGATCAACGCCTGGGAGAACCGTGCATTCGTCGATCTGGTCGCGTCCGTTTCCCGTCAGCCGACTTACGCCTTCCGGCCCGTCGGCGGGGACAGCGCGCTGGGGTCGAACAACTGGTCCGAGGTCCGTTATTTCTCCGCGAGCCCCTATCTCAAGCAGCGCTTCGCGAGCACCGGGACGGCGGAGCTGCGCTACACCTTCAACGACTCCGATTCGAGCTCGACGGTGGTGAGTCGCATGCAGACGAGCCAATGGACCCTGAATGCATCCGATCCGTATGCGCTGGGTACCATGGGCTGGGGCCTGGCCCTCAGCGAAAGCCACACCGAGCGCAGCCGCTCCCGCAACATTGACGTCCGCTCTGCGCGTTTCAGCGGCACCTACGCGATCGACCCGCAGATCAGCATCAGGGCAATCGGCGGTACGGAGACCAACAACTACCAGTCGGCAACCGATGTCACCAATTCGATCTACGGTGGCGGGGCAGACTGGAAGCCCACCGAGCGCACGAAGGTGGCCGGGACGGTGGAGCACCGCTTCTTCGGCACCGGCTACAACCTCTCTGCGGATCATCGTGGCAGTCAGCTGGCGTTCCAGGGGTCTTACTCCAAGGATGTCAGCTCGGCGGGGCAGGCTGTCCTTGGCGGCATGACGCTTTACGACTCCCTGTTCGCCCAGGCCATGCTCAATCCGGTGTACGTGGCCGCGTTCCCGAACCCAGCCGATCGGGCGGTCGCCCTGAAGGCGATCATTGACGCGCGTTTCCCCGGCGCAACCGGGCAGCTCGTGCCGAGCAACGGCTTCTACCTGGACCGTCGGGCGCAGGTGAGCGTCACCTATTTCGGTACGCGTAACTCCGTCACGCTCACCGGTTTCCGGTCCGACCGCACGACGCTGACCGAAAGCGAATTCGCGCTGACCCCCGAGCTCACCACCAGCAGCAGCGTCCGCACTGCAGGCCTGACCATCTCGGGACAGCACAAGCTGACGCCGATCACCTCGGCCAACCTCACGCTGACGACCTTGCGCAGCCACACCGCCTACACCACGACCAGCAGCAGCGCGCTCGATTCGCGTTCGCGCATGATCACGGCGGGCCTGATGACCAACCTGGCTCCCCGAACCACCGCGTCGGTCAATGTGCGCAACAGCAACGGTTCCGGTACAACGTCCTACACCGAGAACGCCCTTTTCGGGACGATTCTCTTCCAATTCTGAGCACGTCATGTACGAAGCCTACTTCGGTCTGCGGGGAAAGCCCTTCCAGCTCAACCCGGACCCCAGCTTTTTCTACGGCAGCCGTGGCCACCGCCGCGCGATGGCCTACCTCGAATACGGTCTGCACCAGAACGAAGGCTTCATCGTCATCACGGGCGAGGTCGGTGCCGGCAAAACCCTGCTGGTGCGCAGCCTGCTCGAGAAGCTCGACTCCAAGAAGATCGTCGCCGCCAACCTGGTGAGCACCCAGATCGACGCCGACGACATCCTGAGACTGGTGGCTGCCTCGTTCGGCATCCCGAGCAAGCACCTTTCCAAGAGCGACCTGCTGCTGGCCATCGAGGCTTTCCTGGTCAGCACCACCGCCGCCGGCAAGCGCGCGCTGCTGATCGTCGACGAAGCCCAGAACCTCACCCAGAAGGCGGTCGAGGAGCTGCGCATGCTCTCCAACTTCCAGCTCGAAGATCACGCGCTGCTGCAGAGCTTCCTGGTCGGCCAGCCGGAATTCCGGGCCATCATGCAGAGCCCCGAGATGGTCCAGCTGCGCCAGCGGGTCATCGCCTCGTATCACCTGGGGCCCCTCGATCTGCAGGAAACCCAGGCCTACGTGGAGCACCGCCTGGCGTGTGTCGGCTGGAAGGGCAATCCGGCCTTCGATGCGGAGGCCATGCGCGAGATTTACAACGTCAGCCAGGGCATCCCGCGCCGCATCAACGCCCTGTGCGACCGCATCATGCTGGCTGCCTTCCTGGGCGAACAGCGTCGGGTGGGCGTCGAGCTGGTGAACCAGATCGTCTCCGAGATGCGTGAAGAGCAGGTCACCCCCACGGCCTTGGCCACCACCGCCGAGCTGGCGACTGGTGTGCAGCCGGCTTCCGTGGCCCTTGATCTGCAGCGCCTGCTGGCTGACCCTGAAGCTGCCAAGCTGCTGGCCAACGCTGGCCCGTCCTTCGACATGACCCGCTTCGACGAGCGCCTGGCGCTACTCGAGCGCACCCTGTCCACCACGCTCAACACCCTCAGCCAGTTGCTGAAGGCAGCGCCTGCCCAGCAAGAGGCCGGGGCCGAAGGTGGAGCGCCGGCGAAATGACGACTCCCATGTCCCGCGAGGGCGGTTCCATCGTCAATGCGCTCACCATCGACGTGGAGGACTACTTCCAGGTCTCCGCACTGGCGCCGCATTTTCCGAAGGAAAGCTGGAACAGCACGCCGTGCCGGGTCGAGCGGAACGTCCATCGCATCCTTGAACTGATGCACAAGCACGAGGCCAAGGGCACGTTCTTTACCCTTGGCTGGATTGCCGAGCGCTACCCCAAGCTGGTCCGCCTGATCGCCATGGAAGGCCACGAGATCGCGAGCCACGGCTATGGTCACCAGCGTGCCAGCGAACAGACGCCGGAAGCCTTCCTGGCCGACATCCAGCTCGCCAAGGCCGTGCTCGAGGACATCGCCGATTGCGAGGTGAAGGGCTACCGGGCACCGAGTTTCTCGGTCGGCCTGTCCAACCCCTGGGCCCATGGCGTGATCGAAGCCGCAGGCTACACCTACAGCTCCAGCGTCTATCCGGTCAAGCACGACCACTACGGCGTGCCGGACGCGCCGCGCTTTCCGTATCCCGTCGGCAAGGCGCTGGTCGAGATCCCGATCACCACCGTCCGTCGTCTCGGCCGCAACTGGCCGGTGGGCGGCGGCGGCTATTTCCGGCTGCTGCCCTATCCGGTGTCGGCCTGGGGCATCCGCAAGGTCAATCAGGAAGACCGCCGTCCGGCGATCTTCTACTTCCATCCGTGGGAGATCGATCCGGAGCAGCCCGTCGTCAAGGAGGCGAGCGCCAAGACCCGCTTCCGGCACTACGTGAATCTGGAACGCACCGAAGACCGTCTCGCCCGCCTGCTCCAGGATTTCTCCTGGGGCCGCATGGACGAAGTCTTCCTCCCCGCACTTCAAACCTCAGTCTAAGGTTCCGGGAATGGTATCTGTTGTCAAAGTACGCCCGTTCGTGGCGGGGGATTCTGCGCGCTGGAACGAATTCGTTTTCGCCTGCCCCGACGCCACGTTCTTTCACCGCATCGAATGGCGCGACATCATGGAGTCGGTGTTCCGTCACCGCACCCATTACCTGCTCGCCGAGCGCGACGGCCAGATCGTCGCCGTGCTGCCGCTGGTTGAGGTCAAGAGCCGCCTGTTCGGCCACGCGATGACCTCGCTGCCTTTTGCCGTTTACGGCGGCGTGGCGGGCGCTGATGCCGAGGCGATCGCCGCCCTCGAAACCACTGCCGACGAGCTTGCCCGCAAGTGCGGCGTGCAGCACCTCGAATACCGCAACCTGCGCGAGCGCCACGCCGACTGGCCGCGTCAGGAGCTGTACTTCACTTTCCGCAAGGAGATCCTCCCCGATGAGGAGGCCAACATGCTGGCCATCCCGCGCAAGCAGCGGGCGATGGTGAGGAAGGGCATCAAGAACGGGCTCGTCGCCGAGGTAGATCCGAACGCCGACCGCTTCTTCGCACTGTTTTCCGATAACGTGCGGCGCCACGGCACGCCCGCGCTGCCGAAACATTTCTTTGAAGTGCTGCTGAAGGTTTTCGGGCAGGATTGCGAGGTAATGACTGTTTCGTCGGCCGAAGGCAAACCCCTCTCCACCGTTCTGACCTTCTACTTCCGCGACGAAGTCCTGCCTTACTACGCCGGCGACGATCTTGCCGCGCGTGATTTTGCTGCCAACGATTTCAAGTACTGGGAGCTGATGCGCCGGGCCTGCGCCAAGGGCTACCGCATCTTCGACTACGGTCGCAGCAAGGTCGGTACGGGCCCCTACAGCTTCAAGAAGAACTGGGGCTTCGAGCCGATGCCCCTCTCGTACGAATACCGCCTCTACAAGCGCGACGCCGTTCCCCAGAACAACCCGATGAACCCCAAGTACCGTGCCTTCATCGCCATGTGGCGTCGCCTGCCGCTGAGCGTGGCCAACACCCTCGGGCCGCACATCGTCCGCAATCTGGGGTAACCGCTGGTGGCTGACGTCCGCACTCCGCTGCTCTATCTGGTCCATCGCATCCCTTACCCGCCCAACAAGGGCGACAAGGTCCGCTCCTTCAACATCCTGCGCCAGCTGGCCAAGCGCCACCGGATCTTCCTCGGCACCTTCGTCGATCATCCGGACGACGTCCAGTACATCGACAAGCTGTCCGAGTGGTGCGAGGAAAGCCGGGTCATCCGGCTCGATCCGCGCACTGCCAAGATCGCCAGCCTGCGCGGCCTCGTCACCGGCGAAGCCCTCAGCGTGCCGTACTACCGCAACGCCGAACTCGCCGCCTGGGTGAAGCAGGTGGTGGCCCGCGAAGGCATCCACGAAGCCGTCGCGTTCTCGGGCCCGATGGCCCAGTACCTCGACGCGCCGGGCTTGTCCCACCGGGTGATCGACTTCTGCGATCTCGATTCTGCCAAATGGACCCAATACGCTGGCGACCACCGCTGGCCCATGTCCTGGCTTTATCGCCGCGAAGGGCGTTGCCTGTTGGCCTTCGAGCGCGATGCAGCTGCCAAGGCCGAAGCCAGCGTGTTCGTCACCGAAGCCGAAGCCGACCTGTTCCGCAAGGCCGCCCCCGAACTCGTCGGGCGGGTCAGCGCGATGCAGAACGGGGTCGATTCCGACTACTTCTCGCCCGCCAACGGTGGCGCCAGCCCCTATCCGGCCGGCGGCCCGGTGATCGTCTTCACCGGTGCCATGGATTACTGGCCCAACGTGGATGCGGTGGTGTGGTTTGCGACCGAGCTACTGCCCAAGGTGCGCGCGCAGGTGCCTGACGCCCGCTTCTGGATCGTCGGCATGAACCCCGCGCCTGCTGTCCAGGCGCTGGCGGGGGAGGGCGTCGTCGTCACTGGCACGGTGCCCGACGTACGCCCGTATCTCGCCCATTCTGATGTGATCGTCGCACCCCTGCGCATTGCCCGTGGCATCCAGAACAAGGTGCTCGAAGCGATGGCCATGGCGCGTCCGGTCGTGATTTCCTCGGCACCGGCCACCGGACTCGAGGCCCGTTCGGGGCATGACTGTGAGATTGCCCACAGCGCTGACGAATTCGTTTCGCGTACTGTCGAACTACTTGCTGATGTAACATTGCGCCGCAGCATGGGGCAGGCTGCCCGGGAGGCGGTTCTGCGTTCCTACAGCTGGTCGGCCCACCTGGCGGCGCTCGAAAAGCTGCTGGGCGCATCCACTCATTGTTCAGTCGTTGCGCATGGTGCGCAATGACTGTTTGGATTTCATGAACGATCCCCGTCCCCTGGTGATTCACGTGGTCTACAGCTTCGACGTTGGCGGGCTGGAGAACGGGATCGTTAACCTCATCAACCGGATGCCGCCCGAGCGCTTCCGGCACATGATCGTCGCGCTCACCCGCTGCGTGCCGAGCTTCTGCGAACGTATCAAGCGCAGCGACGTGACCTTCATGTCCATCGAAAAAGGCGAGGGCCACGGGATCAAGCTGTACCCCACGCTGTATCGGCTGTTCCGCGAGCATCGCCCGGCCATCGTGCATACCCGCAACCTGGCGGCCCTAGAGATGGTGGTGCCGGCCTGGGCAGCTGGTGTGCCGGTGCGCATCCACGGCGAACACGGCTGGGATGCGTCCGATCTCGAAGGTGTCAGCCGCAAGTTCCAGCTGCTTCGCAAGGCGTATTCGCCCTTTGTGTCCGGCTATGTGGCGCTGTCGAAGCGGATCGAGTCCTACCTCACCGACAAGGTGGGCGTGCGGGCCGATCGCGTCCGGCGCATCTGCAACGGTGTCGATACCGACCGCTTCGTGCCCGTCGCCACCCGTGGCGAGATTCCTGGTTCGCCGTTCAACGATCCCGGCCTGGTGGTCTTCGGGGCAGTAGGGCGCCTGCAGGCCGTCAAGGACCACGCCAACCTGATCCGCGCCTTTGGCGAGCTCGTGCGAGGCAACCCGGATGCTGCCCGTCGCGCCCGGCTGATGATCGTCGGCGGCGGCCCGCTGCAGGCCGAACTCGCCGCGCTGCTCAAGGCCGAGCAGCTCGAACAGCACGTCTGGATGGCCGGCGAGCAATCCAACATCCCGCTGATGAACAGCGGCATGAACGTCTTTGTGCTGCCTTCGCTGGCCGAGGGCATCTCCAACACCCTGCTCGAGGCGATGGCCTCCGGCCTGCCGGTGATCGCCACCCGGGTGGGCGGCAACGCCGAGCTGGTGGTCGATGGCGAAACCGGCCTGCTGGTGCCGTCCGCCGATCCGGCCGCGCTGGCCGGCGCGATGGCCGCGCTCCTCGCCGACCCGGCCCGCGCTGCGGCCTTCGGCGCTGCCGGCCGGACGCGCGTGTGCGCCCAGTTCAGTCTTGATGCAATGGTTGGCAGCTATCTTTCGCTTTACGAAACGCGCCTCTGCGCGGCCCAGCCCGGTTCCGCGGCTGCCATCCAATCCAGAAACGCCCTTCACTGAAAGAAAACAGATTCCATGTGCGGCATTGCTGGCCTTTTTGATACCCGCGGCAGTCGTGACTTCGATCGCGACCTGATGAAGCGGATGAACGACATCCAGTTCCATCGTGGGCCGGATGAGGGTGATCTTCACTTTGAACCCGGCGTGGCCCTGGGCCATCGCCGCCTGTCGATCATCGACCTCTCCACCGGGCAGCAGCCGCTGTTCAACGAAGACGGCACCGTGGCCGTGGTGTTCAACGGCGAGATCTACAACTTCCAGGAACTCGTGCCCGAGCTCGAAGCCCTCGGCCACCGCTTCCACACCCGCAGCGACACCGAAGTCATCGTCCACGCCTGGGAATCCTGGGGCGAGGAGTGCGTTCAGCGCTTCCGCGGGATGTTCGCCTTCGCCCTGTGGGATCGCAACAAGCAGACCTTCTTCATGGCCCGCGACCGCCTGGGCGTGAAGCCGTTCTTCTACGCGATCCTCGACGACGGCACGCTGGTCTTCGGTTCCGAGCTCAAGGTGCTGATGCAGCACCCGGGCCTCGATCGCCGCATCGATCCCCACGCCGTCGAAGAGTATTTTGCCCTCGGCTATGTGGCCGAGCCGCGCACCATCTTCAAGGGCGCGAAGAAGCTCCAGCCTGGCGAGAGCCTGTGCATCCGCCGCGGCCAGCCGATCCCCGCGCCCAAGCTCTACTGGGACGTGCGCTTCACGCTCGACAACCCCCTGTCGCTGGCCGACGCCACCGCCGAACTCACCGAGCGCCTGCGCGAATCCGTCCGCTTGCGCATGATCTCCGACGTGCCGCTGGGAGCCTTCCTGTCGGGCGGCGTCGATTCCAGCGCCGTGGTGGCGACCATGGCCGGCCTGTCGTCCGATCCGGTCAACACCTGCTCGATCGCCTTCGACGATCCGGCCTTCAACGAATCCGAGTTCGCCAAGATGGTGGCCGACCGCTACCAGACCCGGCACTACGTCGAGACCGTCAAATCCGACGACTTCGACCTCATCGACACCCTGGCCGCGCTCTACGACGAGCCCTACGCCGACAGCTCGGCGATCCCGACCTATCGGGTCTGCCAACTCGCCCGCAAGCACGTCACCGTGGCCCTGTCGGGCGACGGCGGCGACGAGAGCCTGGGCGGCTACCGCCGCTACCGCATGCATCTGATGGAAGAAAAGATGCGCGGCTCGATGCCCGCCGGCATCCCCCGTCCGGTGTTCGGGCTGCTCGGCCGGATGTATCCCAAGGCCGACTGGGCGCCGCGGATGTTCCGCGCCAAGACCACCTTCCAGGCCCTGGCCCGGGATTCGGTGCAGGCGTATTTCCACTCCGTCTCGATCCTGCGGGACGACATGCGGCGCAGCCTGTTCTCCAGCAAGTTCCGCGCGGAACTCTCCGGCTACAACGCGCTGGAAGTCTTCCGCCGTCACGGCAACGCCGCCCAGACCGACGACCCGCTGGCCCTCATCCAGTACCTCGACACCAAGACCTACCTCGTGGGCGACATCAACACCAAGGTCGACCGCGCCAGCATGGCCCACTCCCTCGAAGTGCGCGAGCCGCTGATGGACCACAAGCTGGTCGAATGGCTGGCCACGCTCCCGTCTGGCCTCAAGATCAAGGGCCAGGAAGGCAAGTTCGTCTTCAAGAAGGCCATGGAGCCGATGCTGCCCCGCGACGTCCTGTATCGCCCCAAGATGGGCTTTGCGGTGCCGCTGGCCCGCTGGTTCCGTGGCCCGCTCAAGGAGCGCGTGCGCGAGGCCATCCTGGGTTCCACGCTTGCCGAAACCGGCATCTTCAACCGCGATTACCTCGAGCATCTGGTCGATGCCCACCAGTCTGGCGCCCGCGACTACAGCGCGCCCCTGTGGACCACCATGATGTTCGAAGCCTTCCTGCGTAACAGCCAAGCCGCGGCCCCCAAACCCGCCGTGGCCGTGATGAGTCAGTAAATGCGCGTCCTCCACGTTCTCGATCACTCGATCCCGCTGCACAGCGGCTACACCTTCCGTACCGCGGCCATCCTGCGCGAACAGCGCGCCCTGGGCTGGGAGACCTTCCACGTCACCTCGCCCAAGCAGGGCAAGACCGCCGCCGCCATGGAAGACGTGGACGGCCTGCGCTTTTACCGCTCCGAAGTGCCGCCCGCCGGCCCGGCCGGGATCAACGAATGGCGCCTGATCCGCGCCACCGAAGCCCGCCTCGAACAGCTCGCCCGCGAACTGCGGCCTGATGTCATCCACGCCCACTCGCCGGTGCTCAACGCCATCCCGGCGATCCGCGTCGGCCGTCGGCTGGGCATTCCGGTCGTGTATGAAATCCGCGCCTTCTGGGAAGACGCCGCGGTGGATCACGGCACCACCTCCGAGGGCAGCCTGCGCTACCGCGCCACCCGCGCCCTCGAAACCTGGGCCATCAAGCGCGTCGATCACGTGTTCACCATCTGCGAAGGCCTGCGCCGCGACATCGTCGCCCGGGGCGTTCCCGAAACCAAGGTGACCGTCATCCCCAACGCCGTGGACGTGGAAGGTTTCCAGCTTTCCGGCGCCGCGGACGAAACCCTCAAGGCCAAGCTGGGCCTGCAGGGCAAGACGGTGCTGGGCTTCGTCGGTTCGTTCTACGCCTACGAAGGCCTCGATCTGCTCCTCGACGCCTTTGCCGCGATGCACGCCGGTCAGCCCGACCTGCGCGTGCTGCTGGTCGGCGGTGGCCCCCAGGACGCCAACCTCAAGGCCCAGGCCCAGCGCCTCGGCATCGCCGACAAGGTGGTGTTTACTGGCCGCGTGCCGCATTCCGAAGTCAGCCGTTACTACGACCTGATCGACCTGCTGGCCTATCCGCGCCATTCCATGCGCCTGACCGAGCTGGTCACGCCGCTCAAGCCGCTGGAGGCGATGGCCCAGGGCCGCATCTTCGTGGCCTCGGACGTGGGCGGCCACAAGGAACTCATCCGCGACGGGGAGACCGGTCGCCTGTTCGCCGCCGGCCAGGTACCCGCGTTGGTCGCCACCCTCAACGACATGCTGGCCCACCGTGATCGCTGGCCCGCCATGCGTACCGCCGGGCGTCACTTCGTCGAAGACGTGCGCAACTGGAAGAACAGCGTCGCCAACTACAAGGCGGTGTACGGTCGGCTCGCGCCGAGATCGGCGGCATGAAATTCGCTGATCTGAAGATTGCGCTGGTCGGTCCGCTGCCGCCGCCTGCCGGTGGCATGGCCAATCAGACCCGGCAGCTCGGCGAGCTGCTGCGCGGGGAGGGCGCTGAAGTCGAGGTGGTGCAGGTGAATGCTCCGTACCGCCCGGCCTGGGCCGAAAAGCTCAAGGGCGTCCGCGCGCTGTTCCGGCTGGTTCCGTATCTGCTGCACCTGTGGCGCGCCGCCGGAAAGGCCGATCTGCTCCACGTGATGGCCAACTCCGGCTGGTCGTGGCATCTGTTTGCCGCGCCGGCGATCTGGATCGGCAGCCTGCGGGGCAAGCCGGTGGTGGTCAATTACCGGGGTGGCGAGGCCGAACCTTTCCTCAATCGTTCTGCCGACTCCGTGCGCGCGAGCATGCGGCGTGCGGCGATGCTGGTGCTGCCGTCCGGCTTCCTGAAAGAGGTCTTCGACCGCTTCGGGATGGAGGGGCGGATCGTCTCCAACATCATCGACCTGGCGCGTTTTCGCCCGGCGGACGCGACCCGCAAGCCGGCCGCCCACATCGTGGTGGCCCGCAACCTCGAGCCCATCTACGGCATCGACACCGCGCTGAAGGCCTTCGCGCGGGTGGCTGAGGCGCGCCCCGACGCCCGCCTGTCGGTGGCCGGCACCGGCCCCCAGGCCGCCGAGCTGCAGGCCCTGGCCGCCAGCCTCGGGATTGCCGACAAGGTCGTTTTTACCGGCCGGCTCGACCGCGACCAGATGGCCGCGCTGTACCGGGATTCCGATCTGACCTTCAACCCGAGCCGGGTGGACAACATGCCCAACTCGGTGCTCGAAGCGCTGGCGAGTGGTGTGCCGGTGGTCACCACCAACGTGGGCGGGATTCCGTTCATCGTCGAGCACGAAGTCACCGCGCTGCTGGTGCCTGCCGACGACCCGCAGGCGATGGCCGATGCCGCGCTGCGCTTCCTCAACGATGCGGCCCTGGCGGCGCGAATCCGCGCCGCGGGCCAGGACGACGTCCGGCGCTACGCCTGGTCGGCCGTCAAGAATGAACTGCTTGCCGCGTACACCGACGCCTGCCGTGCCTCGGGCGCGGCCCGCCGGACGTAGGAGCCCACATGTCTGACCTGTACACCCGCTTCGTCGCCAACGTCCTCTTTCCCGTTCAGGAACGCCTGAAGCACCACGACACCGTGGCGATCCGCCAGGAAATGGAAGACGTCCAGTGGTGGCCCCGGGAGCGCATCCTCGAAAAGCAGGCCCAGCGCCTGAAGGCTTTTCTGGCCGACATCGGCGCCCACACGCCGTACTACCGCGAACTCTTCGCCCGCACCGGTTTCGATCCGAAGACGGTGACCGGCCCGGCCGACCTGCAGAAGCTGCCCTTCCTCACCAAGGCGGTGATCAAGCAGAACAGCGACGGCCTTCGCGCCGACGACGCCAAGGGCCTGGCGCGTTTCAATACCGGCGGGTCGAGCGGCGAGCCGCTGATCTTCTTCATCGGCACCGAGCGCGTCACCCACGATGTGGCCGCCAAGTGGCGCGCCACCCGCTGGTGGGACGTGGACATCGGCGATCCGGAGATCGTCATCTGGGGTTCACCCATCGAACTGGGCACCCAGGACCGCGTGCGCCTGATCCGCGACAAGCTGATGCGCACCGAGTTGCTGCCGGCCTTCGAGATGTCCGACGCCAAGGTCGAGGGTTTCATCGCCCGCATCCGCGAGATGCGCCCGAAGATGCTCTTCGGCTATCCGTCGGCCATCAGCCACATCGCCGCCCACGCCGAGAAGAAGGGCATCCGCCTCGACGACCTGGGTATCAAGGTGGTGTTCGTCACGTCGGAGCGACTCTACGACCACCAGCGCGAGGTCATCAGCCGGCTGTTCAAGGCGCCGGTCGCCAACGGCTACGGCGGCCGTGACGCGGGCTTCATCGCCCACGCCTGCCCGTCGGGCTCGATGCACATCACCGCCGAGGACATCGTCGTCGAGATCATCGACAGCGATGGCAATGTGCTGCCCCCGGGGCAGTCCGGCGAGATCGTCGTGACACACCTCGCAACAAGAGATTACCCATTCGTGCGCTACCGCACGGGCGATGTCGGTGTCCTGAGCGATCATGCGTGTCCATGTGGTCGGGGACTGCCCATTCTGAGCGAGATCCAGGGGCGCAGCACCGATTTCGTGATCGCCGCCGACGGAACCGTGATGCATGGTCTGTCGCTGATCTATGTGCTCCGGGATATTCCCGGGGTGGCATCGTTCAAGATCGTCCAGGAAACCAAGGCCCTGACGACGGTCTTCGTGATTCCCGGCGCGGCTTTCGAACCCGGCGACGTGGGGCGCATCGAGAGCGGCCTGAAGCGTCGCCTGGGAGAGTCGGTCGCCATCGACGTCAAGCTGGTGGACGAGATTCCGGCCGAGAAGTCCGGCAAATTCCGCTACGTGATCAGCCGCGTCGCGGCCTGACAGGGTTTGGGTGGTTGACGGTCTTGCTGACCGATTGGGGCAAACGCAGTGCGTGACATACTGGTCTTATTACTCTTTTCGTACGGCGCCCTGAGGGCACTGAAGTCGCCGTACAACGGCGCGCTGCTGTGGGTGTGGATCGGCCTGATGAACCCCCACCGGCTGGGCTGGGGTTTTGCCTACACCATGCCGCTGGCGATGATCTCGGCCGTGCTGATCGTCATCGCGATGGCCGCCCATCCCAAGCATGTGAGCGCCCCGACGGCGCCCCCCGTGACCGTGCTGGCGATCTTCGTGGCGTGGATGGGCATCACCACGCTCACCGCGATCCACCAGCCCGAGAGCCTCTCGATCTACCTCGACGTCATCAAGGTGCTGATGATGGTGCTGGTGGTGGCCTCGACCATGCAGACGCGGGAGCAGATTACCGGCTTCGTGGGCGTTACCGCGATGTCGATCGCCTACTTCGGGGCGAAGGGCGGCCTGTTCACCCTGATGACCGGTGGTTCCTTCCGGGTGTGGGGGCCGCCGCAGAGCGTGGTCGAGGGCAACAATGAGCTCGCCGTCGCCCTCGTGATCACCATTCCGCTGCTGTATTTCCTGTCCCTGCAGGTGGAAAAAGTCGTGACGCTGCCGGTGCTGCGGCCCATCGGCAAGACCTGGGTCCGGCGCGGCATTTACGTCACCATGTTCCTGTGCGCGGTGGCGGCCATCGGCAGCCACTCCCGGGGCGCGCTGCTGTCGATCGCGGCGATGTTCTCGGTGTTCTGGTGGCGCAGCAAGTCGAAGCTCTCGATCGGCCTCGTGCTCCTGATCCTCTCTCCGGCGATGGTCTACTTCATGCCTGAAGAGTGGACCTCGCGGATGGAGACCATCAAGACCTACGACCAGGATGAATCCGCGCTGGGGCGTCTCAACGCCTGGATGATGGCGATCAACATTGCCAACAGCCGCGTGCTGGGCGCGGGCTTCCTCACCAACACGCCGATCATCTACCAGATGTACGCGCCCAACTCGAACTTCATCCTGGTGGCGCACAGTATCTATTTCCAGGTGCTGGGCCAGCACGGTTACATCGGGCTGATCCTCTACCTGCTGTTCTGGGGGCTGACCTACCGGACTGCCGGACGCCTGATGAAGTATGCGGTGGATCGCCCGGATTTCGAATGGGCCGGCCAGCTCGGTTCGATGGTCAAGGTGAGCCTGATCGGTTTTGCGGTGGGTGGCGCCTTCCTGAGCCTGGCCTATTGGGACATGCCGTTCTATTTCATGGCGATGGTCGTGATGACCGAAAAGTGGATCAAGAAACGACTGGCCGAGGAGTCGGCCACTGCAGGCGCGACGCCCGCCGGACAGTCCCCGGCGCAGGCCGGAGTCGGCCGCCTGCAGGCAACTTCCAGCTGACGAGACACATTGATGACTTCTCTTGACCATAAATCGACTGCCATGGCTGATCAGCTGATCGACAGCAAGGTGCTTTCCGGCACCCGGCGGGGTAGCGGCCTCCTTGGGCTGGTCGTCGTGCTCATCGCCTGGGGCGCGATCCTCTTCAGCTTCCGCACCCAGGTGCGGATGGTGCTCGACGCCTGGGATACGTTGCCCAGCCACGAGCACGGCTACGTGGTGCTGGTGGTGGTGGCCTACCTGCTGTGGAGCAAGCTGCCGGTGCTGCGCGGGGAATTCTGCCGCCCGTCCTGGAAAGGCTTTGCGGCGCTCGTCCTGACCGGCTTCCTCGCCATGCTGGGCGAGCTGGTGTCGGTGGCGGCGGTGGTGCAGTTCGCCATCGTGCTGATGATGATCAGCGCAGTCTGGGCGGTAACGGGCGACGAGATCTTCCGTCGCGTGTTCGGCCCGCTGTTCTTCCTGCTGTTTGCGGTGCCCTTCGGCCAGGAGATCCTGCCCGTGCTGATGAACTGGACGGCCGACGCCACCGTCGTGGCCCTGCGTCACAGCGGTGTGCCGGTCTATCAGGAAGGCCGCAACTTCGTCATTCCGAGCGGCCAGTGGTCGGTGGTGGAAGCCTGTGGCGGCATCCGCTACCTGCTCACCTCGGTGTTCATCGGCGCGGTTTTCGCGTATCTCACCTACACCCAGTGGCGCAAACGCATCCTGTTCATGCTGTGGGCCATCGTGATGCCGCTGATCGCCAACTGGATCCGCGCCTATGTGATCGTGATGGTGGCCCACAAGACCGCCAACGAGTGGGGCCTCGGCCTGAGCCACATTGCCTTGGGCTGGGTGATCTTCGGCGTCTCGATCTTTGCGAGCTTCGCCATCGGGGCCCGTTGGCGCGATCCGGTGCCCGAGCACGCCCCGTCGAGCCAGGGCATCCAGGCGCCAATGCCGGTCCTGATGGGCGCGACCCTGCTTGCCGCGGCGATTCCCTTCGGCTGGCACATGGTCGTTCAGGTCCTCCAGGCGCCGGATTCGTCCGACACGCCGTCGTTGCGGCTCGAATCCCTGGCGACCTTGCCCCAGGGCGAGTCGGCCGACGACGCGATCCGCCCCCATTTCCCGGGTGCGCGGGTGGTCCATCAGGCGACCTACACGTATCAGGGCCAGCCGGTCGACGTTTTTGTCGCCTATTATCGTAATCAGACGCAGGGCACCGAGCTGATCAACATCCAGAATCAGCTCGAACCCACCAAGAAATGGGGCTGGTCGATCTCCACCCAGCCGCCTAACGACAGCCCGAACGTGCCTGACGTGCGGCTCGAAGGCTTCGTGAAGAAGGGCGTCCATGCGGCCGTCTATCACTTCTACTGGGTGAATGGCATGACCACCACCAGCGATTTCACCAGCAAGATCCTCGAAGCCCTGTCGCGGCTCCGTGGTCGGGGCGACGACGCTGCTGCGGTGGCGATCACGGCCTATAGTCCCGACAGCGTCGAAGCTGCCCGCGTCAGGACGGCGGCCTTCGCGAACGAGCACGTTGCCGGGATCCTGGCCGATCTCGAACGCACCGCGACCGCCGACCGGAAATAAGGACGCATGACCCGAAACGCGTCTGTTGGCGCATGCCTCATCGTTGCCAGCATCTTCACGCCGATCCAGGGAGGGTCTGCGACCGTCTATTCGAACCTGTGCCGTTACGCCCCGAAGGGGCGGATGGTCGCCCTGGCGACCCGGCGCGACTACAACGACGGTGCCGAGATCGCGGGCTGGCGCGCCCATGACCAGAACTGCGGCTTTCCCGTGTACCGGCTGGATCTGCTCCGGCCGCGGATCAGCCGGCCGGCTCACAAGCTGATCGCTGCCTGGCGTTTCCTCACCATCGACGTTCCGCTGCGGCTCCGGGTCATCTGGACGGTCTGGAAGCTCATCCGCCGGCATGGCATCGAGGTCATCTGCATCGGTGAACTGGCTTCCACCGCCTGGCTCGGTGAGTTTTTCCAGCGGGTCTTCGGCAAGCGCATGGTGATCTACGTGCATGGCGAAGAGATCACCACCCGCTTCGACGCTGGCTCCTTCGGTGCCAGTCGGGCAACCCACCTGCGGGCTGCCGATGCGGTGGTCGCGGTGAGCCGCTTCACCCAGCGGGTGCTGGTGGACGAGATGGGGATTGCCCCGGATCGCGTGTGCCTCATCGAAAACGGCGTTGATACGAAACGATTCTCGCCCGGCCCGGACGACCCCGCGTTCCGCGCGCGCTTCGGGCTCGCGGGCAAGCGGATCGTGGTGGCCGTTGGCCGCCTGATCGCCCGCAAGGGCTTCGACCAGACCATCCGCGCCTGGCCCCAGGTCTTTGCCGCCCACCCCGACTGCCATCTGCTGATCATCGGCGACGGCCCCCAGCGGGCTTCGCTGCAGGCGCTGGTCGACCAGTCCGGCGTGGCCCACAGCATCACTCTCGCGGGCGCCCTGAGCGACGCCGACCTGCTCTCCGCCTATCGCAGCGCGGCGCTGTTCGCGATGCCCAACCGCACGATGCCGGACGGCGACACCGAAGGCTTCGGGCTGACCTTTCTCGAAGCCAACGCCTGCGGCCGCGCCGTTGTCGGCGGCCGGGCGGGTGGGGCAGTCGAGGCCGTTCAGGATGGCGTCAGCGGGCTGCTGGTGAATGGCGAGCGGATCGATGAGATCGCCGACGCGATCCTGCGCGTTCTTGGTGACGACGCCTTCCGGGCCCGCCTCGAAGCTGGCGCCCTGGCCCATGCCCAGGCCCACAGCTGGGAGCACAGCGTCCAGATCTTCCAGAATCTATGCGAACGCCTGCAGAACAAGGGAGGCAAGCATGGCTGAACCCCGCACGCTGCTGGTCATCGCCGGCGAGTTTCCGCCACTCAAGACCATCGGCCGGATCCGCACCGTCAAGTTCGTCGAGCACCTGCGCCGCTTTGGCTGGCGCTGCATCGTGGTGACGTTGCAGCCCTCGGGCCGCGAGGGCAACTACGACGAGGCGCTGATGGCCGAGATCGTCGATGGCGACGAGATCATCCGACTGCCGCTGCGCAATCTCGAGGTCGAGATCGCCGATACGGTCAAGCGCCTGCTGGGCCGCAAGCCCGCCGCGCCAGCGCCTGTTGCTGCGGCACCAGCGACAAAGCCGGCGCCTGCTGCAACCCGGGCGCCTGTGGCGCAGTCGGGCGGCGGGCTGATGGACAAGGCCCACGGCATGATCCGCTGGGTGCTGCGCACCCTCGTGAACGTACCCGACGACTTCCGCCCCTGGGCGCAGGATGCCCTCAAGGTGTGCCGCGCGCTGTGCGCCGAACGCCAGATCGACGCCATCTACACCACGCTGCCGCCGTTCTCCAGTCTTCACGTCGGCCACGAGCTGCGCAAGGAAACCGGCCTGCCGTGGATCGCCGACTACCGCGACCTGTGGTACGGCGATGTGCTGCGCGAGTGGATGCCCGAGTGGCGCAAGAAGATGGAGTTCCGGATGGAGCGCCGGCTGCTGCGCCGGGCCGACGTGATCGTCACGGTCTCCGAGCCCAAGACGGCTTACATGCAGCGTCTGCATCCGCAGCTCAAGGCCCGCTGGGAGACGCTCACCAACGGCTACGACACCGAGCTCTACGGCAGTCGTCAGCGTACCCGGCCGTTCAACGGTGACACCATCGAGTTTATCTACACCGGCCGGCTGTTCAAGAACCGCAAGGGCTACGCCTTCGCCGAAGCCCTCGGGCGCATTCACCGTTCCGATCCGGCGCTGGCCGGGCGGGCGCGCGTGCGCATCATCGGCGGCGTCGAGCCGGAGATCCAGCGTCGTTACGACCAGATCATCGCCGAGTACGGCATCGGCCATCTCTATGATTTCGTGGGCGACGTGAGCTATGGCGAAGCGATGGACGCTCAGGTCAATTGCGACTACCTGCTGCTGATCGTCGATACCGGCGAGACCTCCGACGGGGTGATCCCGGGCAAGCTCTTCGAGTACGTCTCGGTGCGGCGCCCGATCTTCGCCCTGTGCGACCCGGGCGCGACCCAGCAGATCATCGACAAGGCCGGCCTCGGCAAGACGGTGCCGGCCGAATCGGTGGACGCTTGCGAGGCGATGTTGCGCGAGTGGCTCGCCCGGCCGGTGCCCGAAATCGTCGAGGCCGACGACGCCTATCTAGCCCAGTTCGACCGCAAGGCCATCACGGAGCGCTTCGCCCGGGTGCTGGACGAAGTGGTCGCCGGGCAGCCGGGGAGGGCAGGGCGATGAGCCTCGGCGCGCTCAAACAGTGGGTCAAGGAAACCGCGGCGAAGACCATCTGGGCTTATGGCCCGAAAGAACTCGCTGCCCGTCTGCGGGAGATCGGCGTGAGGCCGGGCTCGACGCTGGTTGTCCATTCGTCCTGGCTGCCGCTCAACGGTTTCAAGGGCAAGCCGGCGGATGTGGTGCGCACCTTCAAGGAAGCCGTGGGGCCTGAAGGGCTGCTGGTGATGATGTCGATGCCGTATCACAACATGAGCTCGGCCCAGTGGCTCGCCACGGGCAAGCCCATGAACGTGGCCCGCAGCCCGTCGATGATGGGCATCGTGTCGGAGGTCTTCCGGCGCAGCGCGGGCGTGGTGCGCAGCCTGAGCGTGACCCATCCGCTCCTGGCCTGGGGCCGCGACGCGGATGCCTTCGTGGCTGGCCACGAGGCCGCCGAAAAACCCTTCGGCGGCGAATCGCCCTTTGCCCGGCTGCTCGAACGCAACGCGTTGATCCTCGGTTTCGACGCGCCGTTCTCCACCTTCACCTACACCCATTTCGTCGAGGACCAGCTTGCCGCGACGCTGCCTTTCCCGCTCTACGAGCCGGATCTGCACACCGGCGTGGTGATTGACCGGGCTGGCGAACGGCACACCTGCGCGGTGCGGGTGCTCGCCGCCCAGGCCAACAAGCTGCGCCGCGAGCCCCGGCTGGTGGCCCATCTCGACAAGGTCGGGGTGCTCCACCACGGCAAGCTCGGCAACACGCGCCTTACCTGGATCCGTGCGGCTGACCACAGCCGCGAATCGGCCCGCTTCGTGGCGGGCGGCGCCCATTTCTTCGACTTCCCCGAAACGGCAGGCGCACGGCCCTGAGCCGCCCGTGACCGCATGAAGCCCGGAAACCAACGATGAGCCTCAGTGAAACTCTCCGCCAGAAGGGACTCGTGCTGCGCGACACCCTCGGCATCGGCATGACGACGCCCGTCGATAATCGTGTCCACCTGGACGCCGCCATCGCCTGGCTCAAGCTGGCCCAGGACGTGACCGGCAACGGCGGCGTCGCCCAGACCTTCCTGGTTCGCTCGCGCCGCTGGGCCCCGTCCTACCCCGAGACCACCGGCTACATCATTCCCACCCTGTACCGCTACGCGGCGCTGGCCGGCGACGACGACTGCCGCGTCCGGGCGCGCCGCATGGCCGACTGGGAGATCGACATCCAGCTGCCCGGCGGCGGCGTGCTGGCCGGCGCTCTGGGCGATTCGGACCAGCCCACGGTGTTCAACACCGGGCAGGTGATCTTCGGCTGGGTGCGCGCCTTCGAGGAAGAGCGCAACGAAGCCTATCGGGATGCCGCGGTGCGTGCGTCCGCGTGGCTGTGCGACATCATGGACGACGACGGCTGCTGGCGGCAGTTCGGCTCGCCCATGACCGGCAAATCGGTCAATACCTACAACACCCGCTCGGCCTGGAGCCTCGCCCGCACCCACGAGATCACCGGCGAGCAGCGCTTTCTCGACGCCGCGGTGCGCAACTGCGAATGGGCGCTGACCCAGGCGCGGTCCAACGGCTGGCTCGACACCAACTGCCTGCAGGACAACACCCAGCCCTTCACCCACACCATCGCCTACGCCATGCGCGGCTTGCTCGAGATCGGCGATTATGCCGGGCGTGAGGATTTCATCCAGGCCGCCCGCCAGATCGGCGATGCGATGATCGCGGCCCTGCCGGCCGACGGCTTCATGCCGGGACGCTTCGACCAGGACTGGCGCCCGACGGTGAAGTGGTCGTGTCTCACCGGCGACTGCCAGCTGGGCATCAACTGGGGGCGTCTGTTCCAGATCACCGGTGATGCGCGCTACCGCGATGCCACCACGCGCATCCTCGGGTTCGTGAAGCGCACCCAGCGCCTCGCCGGTGACGAGCGCGAGATGATCGGCGCCATCAAGGGCGCCCATCCCATCAACGGTGGGTATCACCCCTGGCAGCTGCCCAACTGGGCAACAAAGTTCTACGCCGATGCGCTGATGATGGATGCTGCGAACCGCGATGTCGGGGGCTATGGGCTCAAGGGGCCGGCCGCGTGAAACCAGACGGAATGCAGTGAGAAAAGAACAATTGTTTGCACACCCGTGCACAGCTTCATCGTGGCGCACCAACGATTTGTGTGATGCTTCGCGCTCGAAGCTTAACCCCACCGACTCGATCAAATGCACAGCCCCAAGATGGCGCGCGCTGTCCATCCATTCACTTGTGTTGAAATCATTGATGCTTCAGTCGGATTCTCAGGGGCGAGGCTCGCGTCCGTAACCCATGGCTAATGTAAAGAAAGCGGTCTTTCTCTCCGTCGGAGAGAAAGCCATCGTGTTTGTCATCCAGTTCGTCTCGTCGGTTGTCCTGGCGCGACTGCTCTCCCCCGAAGAGATCGGCATCTTTTCCATCGGAAGCCTGATCCTCGCCATGTCCCACGCCCTGCGCGATCTGGGTATCACCAGCTACCTCATCCAGGAGCGCGATCTCACCCCGGTGCGGCTCCAGACGGCGGCGACCATTGCCGTGATCATGAGCTGGACCCTCGGCCTGCTCACCTGGGTGGCGAGCGGCCCGGTGGCGGCGTTCTACCGGGAAGACGGCATCGGGCTGGTGATGCATGTGCTGTCGATCAACTTCTTCCTGCTGCCCTTCGGGTCGGTGTCGATGGCGATCCTCAAGCGCAACCTCAATTTCGACAAGGTGGTGCGGATCAACCTGGCATCCGGCACGCTTCAGGCTGCGGTGTCGATCGGGCTGTGCTCGATGGGTGTGGGCTTCATCGGCCTCGCCTGGGGCGCGGTGGCGAGCACCACGCTCACGGTGCTTATGACCGTGCTGATGACCAAGCGCGAAGTCCCGATGCGCATGGAGTTCTCCGAATGGCGGCACATCCTGCGCACCGGCGGCCGCTTCTGCGGATCGTCGCTGCTGTGGGAGTTCGGCCTGTCGGCGCCCGAGATGATCGTCGGCAAGGCGATGAGCATCGAAACCGCGGGTTATCTGGCCCGATCGCAGGGCGTGGTCGGGCTGGCCTTCCGCTCGATCATGGAAGGGCTGACGCCGGTGCTGATGCCGGCCTTCGCCCGCACCCACCGGGACGGCGAAAGCGTTGGCGATCAGTTCCTCAAGAGCATCTGCTATCTCAGCGCACTGGCCTTTCCGCTCTTCGCCTGCATGGCGCTGGCGATGGACTCCATCGTGCTGCTGCTCTATAGCGAGAAGTGGGCGCGGATCATCGAGCCGGCGCGCATCCTCTGTGTGGGCTCTGCGGCGCTGACGATCGCGGTGACCGGCGCGGCAGTGGTGAGCGGCACCGGCAAGTCGAAATACACCCTGCGCTTCCAGCTGGTCGGGCAGCCGATCAAGGTGGTGCTGATCCTCATCGGCAGCATGTACAGCCTCGATCACGTAGCCGCGGGCATTGCGGTTGGCGATCTGCTGATTACCGCTTACACCCTGCTGGTGCTGCGCCGTCTGCTGGGTTTCGATCTCAGCCGCGTCGGCGAGGCCCTGGGGCCGTCACTGCTGGTGGCATTGTGCGCGGCCACGTCGTGCCTCGCCTTCAAGCTGGCCTTTCCCCACGCGGCGCCGTTCTTCGGCGTAGTGGGCTGCATCATCGCTTCGTCCATCGGCTGGGTGATCGGGGTGGTGGTCACCCGTCACCCGGTGGGTGCGGAGGTAGGTGCGGTGGTGCGGCGGGTCGTGCGGCGCTGATGAAATAAAAAACCCCCGGCGAGGGGTTGCCGGGGGCCAAAAATGCCTTGCTTGCTCAAGGCACCCGCTCAGGGAGGTATAGCGGGAGACGGTTCGTCACCATCTGCGTGTTAGTCTTGGCAACCCGGACGAAAGTTCCGGGTTCAATTCGTTTCCAGATGTAAGCACCCCGAGATCGCCCATGAAGCCTGTTCATTCCGCCTTCCCGTCCACCCGCATGCGCCGTATGCGCCGCGATGATTTCTCTCGCCGCCTGATGCGCGAGCATCGGCTGTCTGCCGACGACCTGATCTACCCCGTCTTCGTTCTCGAGGGCGAGCAGATCAACCAGCCCGTGGCCTCCATGCCGGGCGTGAGCCGTGTTTCCCTCGACAACCTGCTGCGCGTCGCCGAAGAGGCCGTGGCGCTCGGCGTGCCGGCGCTGGCGCTGTTTCCGGTGGTCGAAGACGCCAAGAAATCCCTCGGCGCCGAAGAGGCCTACAACCCGGACGGCCTGGTGCCCCGTGTGGTGCAGGCCCTGAAGGCACGTTTCCCCGATCTGGGCATCATCACCGACGTGGCGCTCGACCCTTACACCAGCCACGGCCAGGACGGCCTGATCGACGACACCGGCTACGTGCTCAACGACGAGACGCTGGAAGTGCTCGCCAGACAGGCGCTGTGTCACGCCCAGGCCGGTGCCGACGTGGTGGCGCCTTCCGACATGATGGACGGCCGCGTGGCCCGCATCCGCACCGAGCTCGACGCCGCCCGTCAGATCTACACCCGTATCTTGGCGTATTCGGCCAAGTACGCGTCGAGCTTCTACGGCCCGTTCCGTGACGCGGTGGGTTCGGCCGGCAATCTGGGCAAGGGCAACAAATACACCTACCAGATGGACCCGGCCAATTCCGACGAAGCCCTGCGCGAAGTCGCCCTCGACATCTCGGAAGGCGCCGACATGTTCATGGTGAAGCCCGGCATGCCTTATCTCGACATCGTCCGTCGGGTGAAATCCGAGCTGCAGGTGCCCACCTACGTCTATCAGGTGAGCGGCGAGTACGCGATGCTGAAGGCCGCGGCGGCCAATGGCTGGCTCAACGAGAAGGCCTGTGCGCTGGAAGCCCTGGTGGCCTTCAAGCGTGCCGGCGCCGACGGCATTCTCACCTATTACGCGCTGGACGCCGCCCGCTGGCTGAAGGAAGACGCGTAAGCAGAGGCCAACGCTGCCGGATCAACCCTCCGGCAGCAGGGTGCGGGCACCCTCGAAGCGATCGGCGTAATAGCGGTTGTCGAGGCGATCCACCCGCACCTTGCCGCGGCTGTTGGGGGCGTGCACGAACTTGCCGTCGCCCACGTAAATCCCCATGTGCGAATACGAGCGGCCGAGGGTGTTGAAGAACACCAGATCGCCAGGGCGGACGGCGTTCGACGGAATCGGCCGGGTGCGTTCGGCGATGCCTGCAGCGTTGTAGGGCAGGCGTTTGCCACTCACCTGTTCGACCACGTAGCTCACCATGCCGCTGCAATCCAGGCCAGCTTCCGGGTTCTTGCCGCCGAAGCGGTAGCCGGTGTCGAGCAATCCCAGCGCAAAGATCACCATTTCCTGGGCGTGGTCGTCCCGTGGCAGGGCGAACCAGCCGCGCGTCGGTGCGGTGGCGCGGGGGACGGATGTGCTGGACGCCGGGCGTTGGGGCGTCTGGCTGCAGCCGGCCAGAAACGCCAGCAGTGCCAGCGCGGCCAGCCGGCGTTCAAGCGGTGAGACGGAAAGTGACCGGGCCATGGTTGATGAGCGATATCGACATTTCGGCGCCAAACTCGCCCGTCTCGACCACCGGATGGCGGCTGCGGGCGAGGGTGACGACCTGGTTGAACAGTTTCTCGGCTTCGTCGGGTGGCGCGGCCGGCGTGAAGCTGGCCCGCGTGCCCTTGCTGGTGTCGGCGGCGAGGGTGAACTGGGACACCAGCAGCAGGCCGCCGCCGGTATCGACCAGCGAGCGGTTCATCCGTCCGTCTTCATCCGAAAAGACCCGATAGCCGAGCAGCCGTTCGACCATCCGCGTGGCGTTGGCGGGCTGGTCGCCACGCTCGACCGCCACCAGTGCCAGCAGGCCGGGGCCGATCTCGCCGACCGTGTGCCCGTCAACCGAGACGCGGGCTTCAAGAACGCGCTGGATCAGGGCAATCATTCGAGCAGTTCGATCTGGCCATTGACGGACACCGACACCGGGCTGTCGCCGGCCTCGATGGGGGCGGGCGGCGCGGCGTCGGCAACGGCCATGGCGGCGCGGGCCATCGGCATCACCGGCGGGCGCGGCTGGTAGCCGCTGGTGTTCACCGACACGTGCTTGATCCGCCACTTCTTGTGGAGGCTGGCGGCGACCAGTTTGGCACGGGCCTCGAAGGCGGCGAGGGCGTCGGTGATGGCTTCGTCCTCGATCTTCTTCCAGGTTTCGGGCGACGGGGCGGCAGAGAGCGCGCCGATGGCCATGGTCTGCTGGAGCTTGCCGATGAGTTCGGAAAGCTGGCCGGCATCCTTACTTTCGAGGGCGAGAGTGGAGCGCATCCGCCAGGATTCGATGCTGCGGCCGGTCTTGGCGTAGATCGGGTAGGTGTTGTTGCCGGCCGTGCGCACTTTGACCGCCGGATAGGCGCGGGCGGTCTGAAGGGCCTGGGCGACGGTGTTGTTGATCTTGCGGGCGAGTTCGGCCGGGTTGCTGTCGGTGGCTTCGGTGTAGACCTGCGCGCGGAACTGGTCGTTGGGGGCCGAGCGGCTGCTTTCGACGGCGATGTCGGCGGTGGGCAGCGACGGCGCGTCGGCCGCGTGGGCGGCAGCGACGCACAAGGTAAGCGGGAGCGCGAGGGCCAGCGGACGAAGCGAGCGGATTTTCATGAGGGCCTTTCGGTGAGTACGACGGAGTTGCATCGTGCATTTTCGCCACAGCCCGGGGCGGATTGCAAAGGGCGAATGAAAATAAGCGCTGCCGGAGCCCGCCGGAGTGTCGCCGAAACGCACATTCCGGCTTGACCGGGGCGCGGCCGGGCGGCACGATCGGCCGCTTTGCGGGCAGGAATAGCGATCAGATGGCAAGTGCGCGGTGGGTTGGAGCGGGGCTGGTGGCCTTGTCGGCGACGTCGTTCGGTGCGATGGCGATCTTCGCCCGGGTGGCGTACGCCGGTGGCGCTGACGTGACCGCGGTGCTCTTCCTGCGATTTGCGATTGCAAGTGTCGCGATGGCGGCGCTCACCCTCGCAACCCGTCGGCGCTGGCCGTCCCGGCGGAACGCCACGGTGCTGGCGCTGATGGGCGGGGTTGGCTATGTGGCGCAGTCGATGTGCTTTTTCAGCGCCTTGCGCTTTGCGTCGGCCGGACTGGTGGCGCTGCTGTTGTACCTGTACCCGTTTCTGGTGGCCTTGATCGGCGTGGCTTTTCTGGGCGAACGGCTGACCCGCCGACGGAGCCTGGCGATGGCCGCCGCCCTCGTGGGCACGGCGCTCACCTTGGGCGAAGGGCTTGGCGGTAGCGGGATCGGCGTGGCGCTGGGTGTGGCGACGGCGGTGATCTACTCGATCTACATCGTGGCCGGAAGCCGGGTGCTGGCGGCCGAGGATGCGCTGGCGTCATCCACCGTGGTGATGTTGGCTGCGGCGCTGGTGTTTGGCGGGTTGGTGCTGGCGACCGGCCCGCGTTTCCCGGTTGCTCCGGCGGCGTGGATAGCCTGTGTTGCGATTGCGCTGGTTTCCACTGCAGTGGCGATGGCGACCTTCTTCGCGGGCATCCAGCGCCTGGGTGCCGCCGACGCGGCGACGCTATCGACCCTCGAGCCGGTGGTGACCTTCATCCTCGCCGCGGTGTTCCTCGGCGAGGCGGTGAGCGCGCTGCAGATCGTCGGTGGGGCGATCGTGCTGGGTGCGGTGATCGCCCTCGCGCGGGATGGCGCTGGTTCAGCTCAATCCGGCAGCGGCTCGACCAGATCCCGATAGGCGTGCCAGGTGGCGTGGCCGATCACCGGCATCAGCACCGCCAGCCCGAGGTGGAAGCTCAGGAAGCCGACGATGGTCAGGCTGACGATCAGGAAGGCCCAGACCAGCAGCGGCAGCGGGTTTTCGGCCAGCGCACGGATGCTGGCGATCATCGAGGTGATCGCGTCCTGGTTGCGGTCGAGCATCAGCGGGATGGACACCACGCTCACCGCGAAAACCAGCAGGGCGAAGATCGAGCCGACACCAAAATAGACCACCAGGAATTCGAGGTTCTCGAGGGACACTACCTGGGTCAGGAAGCCGCTGAGGCTGGGTAGTTCTTGCGTGTAGAACATGGCGAAGACCACCAGCGAGGCGCGCGCCCAGATCAGGAAGATGACCGTGAGCACGGCGGCAAAGAGGGCGATGTTGCCCAGGTTGCGCCGCCAGACGGTGAGTGTCGGGCCGAGGGCGCAGGGCTCGCCGAGCTGGCGTCGGCGGGAGAGCTCGTAAAGCCCCATCGCAAAGAAGGGCGCGAGGAGCAGGAAGCCGGTGGTGACGGCCGAGGTGTACTGGTAAGCGTGGGAGAAGACAAAGGTGACCAGCAGGCCCATGCCGGTGAAACAGAAGCCGTAGAACAGGCTGGCGATGGCACAGGCCTTGAGGTCGGAGAAGCCGCGGGCGATCCAGCGAAAAGGCGCGCCGACGCCGATGTTGCGGATCGTGGGGAAGGGCAGGGACGCTGCCTGCTCTTCTGTCGGGGGTGTTTGCTGAGCCATTTTTGTCTCCGTTTTTGGTTGTTTGATGAATGGCCTGCGGATTTGGTTCAGGTCATGGAACGGCCTCGGTACTGCGGTTGGAATCGGCAAACTGCCAGATGGCGTCGAGCACGGCGCCGGGCGCTTCGGCCATCATCGCGTGGCCGGCACCGGAAAGGACAACCTTGTTGACCTTTCTGGCTGCGGTGAAGGCATTGGCCAGCGGGGCGATGGCCTTGGGCGGCGTCATGCGGTCCTGGGCAGCGCTGAGGAGGAGCACCGGGCAGGTCACCCTGGCTGCGGCGTCGAAGCCGCCGGTGTAGGCGTTGCAGGCCGACATGTCGGTGTGCAGCACGCCGGGGGCTGCGCGCTGCATCAGGCGCTCGTTGATGGCCGTGAGGTTGAGCCCTGGAATGCTGCTGGCGCCAAGCTGCGAGCCGGGCGCGTAGGACCACTGGTTGATCATCCGGTGGGCCTTGTCGCGGGCGGATAGGGTGGCGTCGAGGAGGGGCGGGGCGACGGGCATCGGCGCCACCGAGCCGACCAGCACGAGGCTGCGGATGCGCTCCGGCGCTCGGGAGGCGGCCTGCAGGGCGATCAGCGAGCCCATGCTGTGGCCGGCGAGGGTGGCGTTTTCGACGCCCAGCCCGTCAAGCAGGGCGAGCACCCAGTCGGCGATCGCCTCGATAGACGTGAGCTGTGGGCCGGTGCTCTGGCCATGGCCGGGGAGGTCGGGCACCACGGGGTTCCAGCCGTGGGTGGCGAAGTAGCGGCTCTGGAGCGTCCAGACGCTGTGGTCGTGGCCGGCACCGTGGATGAAGACGATGGTGGGGCGGGCGGCGTCGAAGGCGCGGCCGCCGGTGTAGATGTAGGTGTCGCGCTCGGCGAGGGTGAGTTTCATCGGGCACCTCCTGTCTGGCTGGCCTTGGCGACGGCGGTAAGGCCGCGTTCGAGATCCTCGATGAGATCCGGGGCGTTCTCGAGGCCCACCGACAGGCGGATGGTCCCTTCGGTGATGCCGGCAGCCAGTAGCGCGTCGGGCGACATGCGGAAGTGGGTGGTGCTGGCCGGGTGGATCGCCAGCGACTTGGCGTCGCCCACGTTGGCCAGGTGCGAGAACAGGCGCAGGGCTTCGATGAAAGTGGCGCCGGCGGCGCGGCCGCCCTTCAGGCTGAAGCTGAACACGCCCCCGCAGCCCTTGGGCAGCAGGCGCGCGGCGAGGGCGTGGTCGGGGTGGCTGTCGAGCTCGGGCCACGACACGGATTCGACCATCGGGTGAGCCGCCAGATGGGCCACCAGCGCCCGGGCGTTGGCCACATGGCGCTCCATGCGCAGGCCGAGGGTTTCGATGCCCTGGAGAATCTGGAAGGCGTTCATGGGCGACAGGCAGGCGCCAAAATCCCGCAGGCCTTCGCGGCGGGCGCGCAGCAGGAAGGCGGCGATGGGCGATTCCTCGGCGAAATCCATGCCGTGGAAGCCATCGTAGGGTTCGGTGAGGGTGGGGAAGCGACCGCCGGTGGCTTCCCAGTCGAAGCCGCCGCCATCCACCAGCAGCCCGCCGATGGCCACGCCGTGGCCGCCGAGGAACTTGGTGGCGGAGTGCATCACCAGATCGGCGCCCAGGTCGATGGGGCACTGCAGCGCCGGGGTGACGAGGGTGGCGTCCACCAGCAGCGGCAGGCCGGCGGTATGGGCGATGTCGGCGACGGTGGGGATGTCGAGGACTTCGAGGCCCGGGTTGCCGATGGCTTCGCCGAACAGCAGGCGGGTGTCTGGACGGATCGCATCGCGCCAGGCCTGCATGTCGCGGGGGGAGACGAAGGTGGTGGTGATCCCGAAGCGGGGCAGGGTGTAGGCCAGCAGGTTGTGGGAGCCACCGTACAGCGAGCGGGACGCGACGATGTGGCCGCCGCTGCCCATCAGCGTGGTGATGGCGAGCATCAGCGCGGCCTGGCCACTGGCGCAGGCAATGGCGCCGACGCCGCCATCCAGCGCCGCGATGCGCTCTTCGAGCACGGCGTTGGTGGGGTTGGAGATGCGCGAATAGACGTGGCCGGCGCGTTCCTGGTTGAACAGGGCGGCGGCGTGGTCGCTGCTCTCGAAGACGTAGCTGGTGGTGAAGTGGATCGGGGTGGCCCGGGAGCGGTGGGTGGCGTCCGGGGTCTGGCCGGCGTGCAGGGCGAGCGTGTCGGCCCCGGCGTTTCGGTGGATCGGCATGGAGTGCGTGGGCGGTAGGTTCAGGCGGGTACGTCGGGATCGAGCAGGTGCTGGATGATCGCGATGCGATCCTTCAGCAGCAGCTTGCGTTTCTTGAGGCGGCGGAGCAGGAGGTCGTCACCGGGTGGCGGGGCCATCGCGATCTGGTCGATGATCGCGTTCAGATCCCGGTGTTCGGTGGTGAGGACCGCCAGCCTTGCGGTCAGGCTGGAGACGTCGGCGTTCGGGTCGTTGCTGTCGTTCATGCCTGTGATGAATGGATAGCCCGAAAACGGACAGGATGCGTTGAATCTTAGGCCCGGGCGAAGCGAAATACAACGGTGTCGGGGAACTTGAAGCGGGGAGGAACGTTCCCATCTACTGAAGCACTGATGCCCACAAGGCCAATCCGCTATCCAGGAGACCTGTCATGAACGTGGTACTCAACAATCCAGTGCTGTACGTGGTGGACTATCCGGGCTTCGACGCGGTCGAGGTGATCGACAAGCGCCGCGGCGTGGGAACGCTGTTTCGCGACGAGGCGGCCGTGCGTTTCAAGCGCGAGCTGCGCGACGTCGCCGAATCCGCCACCGAGATGGACGACTTCGAGAGCCTGATTGCCGACTATGGCAGCCTGTTCAACCAGCCGGCCGTCTATCACTGAAAGCTTGTCTTGCCAGTGGCCCGGACGGCTCCTAACATAGCCGTCCCATTTTGGCTGAGCGGAGCGTTTCAGGGTGAACAAGGCTTTCGTCAAGGAAAACGACCAGGACGACGATGATGCGCCGCCGGGGGCGCCGAGCCTGCCGCCGGGCACCACCAATTACATGACCCGTCGTGGTTACGAGATCCTGCGTACGGAGCTGGATCAACTCGTCCGCGACGAGCGCCCCAAACTGGTCGAAACCGTCCGCTGGGCGGCGGGTAATGGCGACCGCTCGGAGAACGGCGATTACATCTACGGCAAGAAGCGCCTGCGGGAGATCGACCGGCGCATCCGCTTTCTCATCAAGCGGCTCGAGAATTCGACGGTGGTGACGCCGTCCGAGCAGGAGAACACCGAGCAGGTGTTCTTCGGCGCGACGGTGACCGTCTGCGATGTGGATGGCGACGCCGAGCAGACTTACCAGATCGTCGGCGTGGATGAGGCGAATGCGTCCGAAGGGCGTATCAGCTGGATCGCGCCCTTGTCCCGGGCGCTGCTCAAGGCACGGGAGGGCGACGTGGTGCGTTTTGCCAGCCCGGCCGGGCTGCGCGAGATCGAAGTGCTGGAAATCCGTTACGTCTGAACGCCGCGGGGCGCGTCAGCTCCGCATTCTTTCCCGCGGCCGGCGGACCATCGCCGGCGTGCGCGGCAGGGTGAAGAACATCGTGGTGCCGGTGCCCGGTGCCGATTCCGCCCAGATCTGCCCGCCGTGGCGCTCGATGATCCGTCGCACGCTGGCGAGGCCAATCCCCGAACCCTCGAAGCCCTTGTTCCGGTGAAGTTGCTGGAAGGGCTGGAAGAGGTGCGTCGCGTGCTCCATGTCGAAACCCACGCCGTTGTCGGTGACGTAGAACAGGTGCTCCTCGCCATGCAGGCGGCCGCCCACCTGGATGAACGCCGGGCTGCTGTCGCGGGAGAACTTCCAGGCGTTGCCCAGCAGGTTCTCGAGGGCCTTGCGGATCAGGATCGCGTCGGCGTCGGCGACGAGGCCCGTATCCACGTGGATGTGGACCAGCCGCGCCGGATCGTGCTCGGCGAGGTCGTCGAGGATCTCCCGGGCGATGGCCGAGATGTCGGTGGATTCGATGTGCAGCGGGCGGTTCGAGACGCTGGCTAGCTTGAGCAGCTCGTCGATGAGGTCGCCCATCCGCAGGCTGGCCTTGCGCAGCCGGCTCACGTAGTTGCGGCCGGCGTCGTCGAGGCGATCGCCGTAGTCTTCTTCCAGTGCGTGGGCGAAGCCGTTGATGGCCCGTAGCGGCGCGCGCAGGTCGTGGGAGATGGAATAGCTGAAGTTGAGGAGTTCGCGGTTGGTCTGTTCGAGCTCCTCGGTGCGAAGGCGCACGCGGTCTTCCAGGGTGGCGTTGAGCTCGGCCAGGGCCAGGCCTTCCTCGTCGCGCCGGCGGGTGTCCCGGTGGAGCAGCAGGGCGAGGGCGCCGAGCAGCGTGAGCATCAGCCCGGCAGCGGCGAGGATGCGCCGGCGGTGTTCATGGAAGTCGGCCAGCGCATCGGCGATCGGGCGGCTGGTGCCCACCACCAGCGGACGGTCGGCCAGGCGGCGGTAGGCGGTGATGCGTTCCTCGGTCTCGCCCTGCAGGGGGCTGGTCACCACCATGCTGCGGGATGCCGGCTCGGGCCCGATAGCGGGTGAGTCCGTGACGCTGCGGCCGACCAGCGCATCCACCTGGGGGTGGCGGATCAGGGTGATCGCGCGGATCGCGTGGAGGATCAGGATGGTGTCGCCCTCGGCGAAGCGGATGTCCCGGTAGATGCCTTCGAAGTAGGCATGGCTGATCGCGGCGCCCACGGTGCCCACGTATTTGCCGCTGGCGTCGAAGACCTGGCGGGTGACCGGTGTGATCCATTTGCCGGTGTTGGCGCTGCGGGTCGGGCTGCCGATGGTGATGCCTTCGTCGATGCGCAGGGGCAGGTTGCGCCGTTCGGGCGACGCGGTGGCGGTCTCGCTGGCGGTCCGCCCGTCGTGGGACTGGGCGGCGAGGCTGCCGTCTTCCCGTTCGACGAACAGGTTCTCGACTTCCGGCAGATTGGCCGCGCGTTCGCGCAGGAGGTTCTGGAGTTCGCGCTCGGCGAAGCTGTCGGCCCCGCTGCGGATGGCGACGAGCCCGGCGATCTCGGTGACGGCGCTCTCGGCCTCGCCAAAGCTGCGGGCTACGTGCTCCTCGAAGACGCGGGTCAGGCTCTGGAGTTCTGATTCCGACTGCTGCAGGGCGGTGCGGCGGTCGTACTGGATCAGCGACAAGGCCGCGACGACGATCAGCGCAGCCAGCAGCCCGAAGGCCATCCAGATGCCTGCGCGCAGCCGGCGCATCGGGCGTGCCACACCACGGACGCCCTGGGCGGCCGGCAGCGGCAGAAAGGACGGCAGGGAAGATGGCTGGCGGGCTCGTTCCATCAACGGGATGGGGGGCTTGAAAGCGGAAAGGCAGCACCCATATGGGGAGCGTTAACGGTCCTTATGGAGCAAGCTTTATGACTGTCGAGCAAACGTCCGCGCAAACCTTGAACTTCCAGGCTGAGGTCAAGCAACTGCTGCACCTCATGATCCATTCGCTGTATTCGAACCGCGAGATCTTCCTGCGGGAACTGGTTTCGAATGCCTCCGACGCCTGTGACAAGCTGCGTTTCGAAGCCCTTGAGAACGGCGGGCTGTTCGAGGACGACGCCGAGCTGAAGATCCGCGTGGCCTACGACAAGGCCGCCCGTACCCTGACGATCGCCGACAACGGCATCGGCATGAGCCGCGACGAGGTGGTCACCAACCTGGGCACCATCGCCAAGTCCGGCACCAAGGAATTCTTCGGCAAGCTCACCGGCGACCAGAAGAAGGACGCCCACCTGATCGGCCAGTTCGGCGTGGGCTTCTACTCCGCCTTCATCGTCGCCGACAAGGTGACGGTGCGCACCCGCCGCGCCGGCCTGGCTGCCGCCGACGGCGTGCAGTGGGAATGCTCGATGACCGGCGACACCGCCGGCGAATACACCGTCGAGCCGATCGAGAAGGCTGCCCGCGGCACCGAGATCACCCTGCATCTGCGTGAAGACCAGGACGACCTGCTGTCGTCGTGGAAGCTCAAGTCGATCATCCAGAAGTACTCCGACCACATCCTCCAGCCCATCGTGATGAAGAAGGAGCAGTGGGACGAGGAGAAGAAGGCGCAGGTTGTCACCGACGAGGACGAGACCGTCAACAAGGCCAACGCCCTGTGGGCGCGGTCGAAGTCGGACATCACCGACGAGGAATACACCGAGTTCTACAAGCACGTCGGCCACGACTACGAAGAGCCGCTGGCCTGGACCCACTCTAAGGTCGAAGGCCGGCACGAGTACACCCAGCTGCTCTACGTGCCAGGTCACGCGCCCTTCGACATGTGGGACCGCCAGGCCCGCCACGGCGTGAAGCTCTACGTGCGTCGTGTGTTCATCATGGACGACGCCGAGAAGCTGATGCCGCTCTACCTGCGCTTCGTGCGCGGGGTGGTGGATTCCAACGACCTGCCGCTCAACGTGTCCCGCGAGATCCTCCAGGAATCCAAGGACATCGACACCCTGCGCGCCGGCTGCACGAAGAAGGTGCTGGGCCTGCTCGAAGACCTCGCCGAGAATCAGGAGGACAAGTACGTCACCTTCTGGAAGGAGTTCGGCAAGGTGCTGAAGGAAGGCGTCGGCGAGGATCACGCCAACAAGGAAAAGATCGCCGGCCTGCTGCGCTTCGCCTCCACCCATGCCGACACCGCCGAGGAAACCGTGTCTCTGGCGGATTACATCGGCCGCATGAAGGAAGGCCAGGACAAGATCTACTTCGTCACTGCCGACAGCTTCAACGCCGCCAAGAATAGTCCGCACCTCGAGATCTTCCGCAAGAAGGGCATCGAAGTGCTGCTGCTGTCCGACCGCGTGGATGAGTGGGTGGTGGGTAACCTCACCGAGTTCGACGGCAAGCAGCTGGCCTCGGTGGCCAAGGGCGGGCTGGATCTGGGCAAGCTGGAGGACGAAGCCGAGAAGGCCGCCGTCGAGAAGGAAACCGGCGAGCTGAAGGATCTGCTCGACAAGATGAAGACCACCCTCGGCGACAAGGTGAAGGAAGTGCGCGTCACCCACCGCCTGACCGACTCGCCCGCCTGCCTGGTGGCCGATGAGCACGACATGGGGATGAACCTGGCGCGCCTGATGAAGGCTGCCGGCCAGAGCATGCCGATCTCCAAGCCGATCCTCGAGATCAATCCGGCTCACCCGGTGGTGCTGCGCCTCAAGTACGAGGACAAGCAGTTCGACGACTGGGCTGCGGTGCTCTTCGATCAGGCCCTGCTGGCCGAAGGCGGCACGCTGGATGACCCGGCGAGCTTCGTGAAGCGCATCAACCAGCTGATGCTGGCGATGAACGGCAACTGACGATCTGCCACGCCGGGGTTTCAGGCCCCGGCTGGCGTGGTCTCGAACGGGGGCGCATACCGCTGGGTGTGCGCCCCCGTTTTCATTCCTGGTAGATCTGGTAGGCGTTGGGGCGCTTGTTGGCCCGCAGCGTGCCGGTGGCCGGGTCGTACATCGAGGGCGGCTTCTTGGGCATCATCGAGCGGGTGGCCGAGCGGTTGACGTAGCCGTCGCTGGCCGCGTTGAGGGTATTGGTGCGGGCGTTGTAGGCCGTCTTGGGCTTGGCGACGGTGCGCGGCGAGATGCGTCCGGAGAGGCTGCGGTTGCAGTCGCCGTAGATGTCGCCGCTGGAGCCCTTCTGGGTGCGCGGGTCGTTGAAGACCTGAATCTTGCCGGAGGCGTCCTGGCGGGTCGTGCCGATGCCCTGGGTCTGCTCCCGCAGCGCGCAGATCGTCGAGCTGGGCGGCCTGACCTCGGTGGCCCGGCGGGTGTCCTTGTAGGCGGAGTGCGCGCCACCGAAGGGGACGGTCTTGTTCATCCTCCCGAGTTGCTGCGAGCGGCTCGAGGCGCTCGCCTGGGGCGCAGTGCCCAGCGCGGCCGCAGGAGGTGCGGAGAACAGGACGGGACAAGCCAGGGCAAGGAATAGCAGGGCGGATTTCTTCACAGGCGGGGGCCTCTTTGCTGCAGGGCAAAAATGGGCAACATACTCCAAAACGCGCAAGGCTGACGAGGACATAGTTTGATAATCGTCAATGTAAATCACTGTCACCTTTTCGATATGTCATTTTGTCGGATAAAGTGTCGGTCCCACCGATATTGCAGAATTCCACAACATGGCTGTCGAACTCTTCAACAATGGCACGCATGCCTGTCTGGCCTTTTATGACCTGGTGGACGAGGAGGCCGACCACGCCGTCCAGTGCAATCAGTTCCTCATTGTCGACGGCCAGCATGGCGCCCTGATCGACCCGGGCGGCAACATGACCTACACCGGTCTGCTGATGTCGATGCAGCGCTTCTTCCCGTCCCGCGGGCTGGACTTCATCTTCGCCACCCACGCTGATCCGGACATCATCGCGTCCCTCAACAAGTGGATGGTCGCCACCCACTGCAAGGTGATGATCTCCCGCCTGTGGACGCGCTTCGTGCCCCACTTCACCACCGGCAAGGATTACACCGCCCGGATCATCGGCATTCCCGACGAAGGCATGAACATCGTGCTCGGCAACAACACCATCAAGGCGGTGCCGGCGCACTTCATGCACTCGGAAGGCAACTTCCAGTTCTATGACCCGGTTTCGAAGATTTTGTTCACCGGCGACATGGGCGCGTCCCTCGTGGATCACGACCAGGCTTCCAAGCCGGTCACCAACTTCGACGAGCACATCGCCACGATGATCGGCTTTCACCGTCGCTACATGATCTCCAACAAGATCTGCCGCTTCTGGGTGAACATGGTGCGTCAGATGGATGTGGAGATGATCGTGCCCCAGCACGGCTGCCGTTTCGAGGGCAAGGCGATGGTCAATCGCTTCCTCGACTGGATCGAGCAGCTGCCCTGCGGCGTCGATCTGCTGACCCAGGATTTCTACCGGGTGCCGTAGGCGCCGGCGTTGTCCGGCGATGGGTGAAACGAGGCGGGCTCCGGCCCGCCTCAGTTTTTGCGGGACAGCTGGCTGATGGCGCGGGTGAGGCCGTCGAGGGTGAGCGGGAACATCCGCTCGGCGAGGATCTGCCGGATGATCCCGATGGACTGCCGGTAATCCCACATCCGCTCGGGTTCCGGGTTGAGCCACGCGACGGCCGGATAGGCTTCGGCCAGGCGGCGCAGCCACACGGCGCCGGCCTCGGTGTTGCTGTACTCGATGGAACCATTGGGCTGGAGGATCTCGTAGGGGCTCATGGTCGCGTCGCCCACGAAGATCAGCTTGTAGTCGGGCCCGTACTTGTGGATCACGTCGAGCGTGGGTGTGCGCTCGGAGTGGCGGCGGTAGCTGTCGCGCCACACGTGGTCGTACACGCAGTTGTGGAAGTAGAAGTACTCCAGGTGCTTGAACTCGGCGCGGCAGGCCGAGAACAGCTCCTCGCAAACCTTCACGTACGGGTCCATCGAGCCGCCCACGTCGAAGAAGATCAGCACCTTCACCGCGTTGTGGCGCTCGGGGCGCATCAGCAGATCGAGGTAGCCCGCGTTGCGGGCGGTGGCGGCGATGGTGCCGTCCAGATCCAGCTCGTCCGGCGCGCCCACGCGGGCGAAGCGGCGCAGGCGGCGTAGGGCGACCTTGATGTTGCGCGTGCCGAGCTCGACGGTGTCGTCCAGGTTGCGGTACTCGCGCTGATCCCACACCTTGACGGCGGTGCGGTTGCCGGCGGATTCGCCGCCCACGCGGATGCCTTCCGGGTTGAAGCCGCTGTTGCCGAAGGGCGAGGTGCCGCCGGTGCCGACCCACTTGCTGCCGCCCTGGTGGCGGCCTTTCTGCTCGGCGAGGCGCTTCTTGAATTCTTCCATCAGCTTGTCCCAGCCGAGGGCTTCCAGCTTGGCCTTCTCCTCGGGCGTGAGGTGCTTCTGCATCATCGCCTTCAGCCATTCCTCGGGCAGATCGACTTCCAGCCCGGGCACCGATTCGACGCCCTTGAAGTATTCGCCGAAGGCCTGATCGAAGCGGTCGAACTGGGACTCGTCCTTGACCAGCGTGGCGCGGGACAGGAAGTAGAAGTCGTCCAGACTGTGATTGCCCAACCCGGCCTGCAGGGCTTCGAGCAGGGTCAGGAATTCCTTGGTGGACACCGGCAGCTTGCGGGCCTTGAGATGCAGGAAGAAGTCGATGAGCATCGCGGCGCTCCGGCGGCCGTCAGCGGTTGCGCTGGGCCATGAACACCAGGCGCTCGAAGAGGTGCATGTCCTGCTCGTTCTTGAGCAGCGCACCGTGGAGCGGCGGGATGATCGCCTTCTGGTCGGGAGAACGCAGCGCTTCGGGCGGGATGTCCTCGGCCACCAGCAGCTTGAGCCAGTCGATGAGTTCGGACGTGGAGGGTTTCTTCTTCAGCCCCGGCACGTCGCGCAGGCCGAAGAAGACTTCCAGCGCTTCCTTCAGCAGCGACTGCTTGATGCCCGGAAAGTGCACGTCGACGATCTTGTGCATGGTGTCCCGGTCGGGGAACTTGATGTAGTGGAAGAAGCACCTGCGCAGGAAGGCGTCGGGCAGCTCCTTCTCGTTGTTGGAGGTGATGAAGACGATGGGGCGGTGCCTGGCCTTCACCAGCTCACGGGTTTCGTACACAAAGAACTCCATGCGGTCGAGTTCGCGCAGGAGATCGTTGGGGAACTCGATGTCGGCCTTGTCGATCTCGTCAATCAGCACCACGCAGGGCGCGTCGGCGTCAAAAGCCTGCCACAGGGTGCCCTTGACGATGTAGTTGCCGATGTCCTTCACCCGGTCGTCGCCGAGTTGGGAATCCCTCAGGCGAGACACGGCGTCGTATTCGTAGAGCCCTTGCTGGGCCTTGGTGGTGGACTTGATGTGCCACTGCAAAAGCGGCATGCCCAGGGCGGCGGCCACTTCTTCGGCGAGCATGGTCTTGCCGGTGCCCGGTTCGCCCTTGATGAGGAGCGGCCGCTGCAGCCGGATCGCGGCATTGACGGCCAGCATCAGGTCGGGCGTGGCGACGTAGTTCTCGGAGCCTTCGAAACGCATGGGGGATTCCTCTCTGGGGAAGGACTGACATTGACGTTTGCGTCAATTATAGCGGTGGGGCGCTGGCGAAAATCCGGCGGGCGGTGTCGATGGTGGTGGCGTGGATGGCCACCGTGTCGTCGATCTGCCGGGCGTAGCCACCGGCCATGGCGATGGCGACGGGCAGGCTGCGCCGCCGGCATTCGCCCAGCACGCGCTCGTCCCGGGCGGCGAGGCCGGCCTTGGTGAGCTTGAGGCGGCCGAGGCGGTCGTCTTCAAACGGATCGGCGCCGGCGAGGTAGATCACCAGATCGGGCTGGTGGCGGAAGACCGATGCCAGCGCGTCGTCGAGGGCGGCGAGGTAGGTTTCGTCGCGGGTGCCGTCGGGCAGCTCCACGTCCAGATCGCTGGTTTCCTTGTCGAAGGGAAAGTTGCGCGCGCCGTGGATGCTGAAGGTGAAGCAGTCGGCCCGGTTGGCGAGGATGGCGGCGGTGCCGTTGCCCTGATGCACGTCGCAGTCGACGATCGCCACGCGCGCTACGCGGCCTTCGGCGCGCATGGCGAGGGCCGCGACGGCGGCGTCGTTGAACACGCAGAAGCCTTCGCCCCGGTCACGGAACGCGTGGTGGGTGCCGCCGGCAAGGTTGGCGGCCCAGCCTTCGGCCAGCGCGGCGCGGCAGGCCGCAAGGGTGGCGCCCGCCGAGCGCCGCGAGCGCTCGACCATGGCCTCGGACCACGGAAAGCCGATCCGCCGGACTTCGTCGTGGCCGAGCGTGCCGCGCACCACGCGCTGCACGTAGCCGGCGTCGTGGGCGCGCAGGAGTTCGGTGTCGGTGGCGGCGTCGGGCACCCGGAAGTCGTCGGTGGCGAAGTGGCCGGAAGCCAGCAGGCGTTCCCGCAGCCGGCTGTACTTCTCCATCGGAAAGCGGTGGCCCGGCGGAAGAGGCAGCACGAAGTGGTCGGCGTAAAAGAGTTTCATCGTGGATCGTTGGCGCAATTGTGGTTTGGCGCGGTGGGGCGAAAGCTGCGCCGCTGCTATTATTTCGCGATTCCGGCCGCAGGGCCGATTCTCGACGCATCGGGGACGCCTCATGAACCTACTCGATCAGATCCGTGCCGAACAGGCCGCGACCACGGCAATCCGCCGCGACATCCACGCCCACCCCGAACTCGCCTTCGAAGAGCATCGCACCGCCGCGCTGGTGGCCGAGCGACTCGAGGCGCTGGGCATCGAAACCCATCGGGGCGTCGGCAAGACCGGCGTGGTGGGCGTGCTGCGGGCGGGCACCAGCAAGCGCGCCATTGGCCTCAGGGCCGACATGGATGCGCTGCCGATCCAGGAGAAGAACGACTTCACCCACCACTCGCGCCACCCCGGCAAGATGCACGCCTGTGGCCACGACGGCCACACCGCGATGCTGCTGGGCGCGGCGGCGCACATCGCGCGCAACCCGGAGTTCGATGGCACGGTGTACTTCCTGTTCCAGCCTGCCGAGGAAGGCGAGGGCGGCGCGCCGGAGATGATCGCCGACGGGCTGTTCACGCGCTTTCCGATGGAGGCGGTGTTCGGCATGCACAACTGGCCCGGCGTGCCGGTGGGGCAGATCGCCGTGCATCGCGGGCCGGTGATGGCCTGTGCCGACCGCTTCGACATCGAGATCCGCGGCCACGGCGCCCACGCCGCCATGCCCCATCAGGGCATCGACCCGGTGCTGTGCGGCGCGTCGCTGGTGCAGGCGCTGCAGTCGGTGGTGAGCCGCAATGTGGACCCGGCGGATTCGGCGGTGCTGTCGGTCACCCAGTTCCATGCGGGCGACGCCTACAACGTGATCCCCGACGTGGTGCGCATCGGCGGCACGGTGCGGGCCTTCCGGCCGGACATCCGGGCGCAGGTGGAGGACGCCATGCAGCGGGTGTGCGCGGGCATCGGCGCGGCCTTCGGCGCCAACGTGCATTTCAGCTACAGGCGCGGTTATCCCCCGACCATCAATACGGTGCCCGAGGCCGAGTTCTGCGCCAGGGTGGCGGGCGAGGTGTGCGGCGAGGGCAACACCCTTATCGACCCCAAACCCAGCATGGGCGCCGAGGATTTCGCCTACTTCCTGCAGGAAAAGCCCGGCTGTTACGTGTGGCTTGGCAACGGCCCGGGGGAGGGCGGCTGCACGCTGCACAACCCCCACTATGACTTCAACGACGACGCGATTCCCTACGGCGTGGCCTACTGGGTGCGCCTGGTGGAACGCTGGCTGGCCGACGCTTGAGAGCCGTCACCCCGGGGCGGGCACTTTTGCGCCGTCGCCCGCTCCAACGCAGGTTGCCGCTTCCCGCCTGACCCATGTTCTCCCTTTCCCTCCGGATGCTCCGGCGCGATCTGCGCGCCGGCGAGCTGGGCCTGCTCGTGATGGCCCTGGTGATCGCTGTGGCCAGCCTGACCAGCGTCGGCTTCTTCACCGACCGGGTCGCCCAGGCCCTCACGCGCGAGGCCAACCAGCTCCTGGGCGGCGATCTGGTGCTGGTGTCGGATCACACCCTCGACCGGGCCTACCGCGACGAAGCCACCCGGCGCGGGCTGAAGTCCGTGGTTTCTGCCACCTTCACCAGCATGGCTAGTCTGGGCGAGGGCGCGCAGCTGGCGGGGGTGAAGGTGGTGGAGGACGGTCATCCGCTGCGGGGCTCGATCCGCATCGCGCCGGGCCTCAACCAGCCGGACGCGCCGGCGCGCGGCATCCCCGCGCCGGGCACGTTGTGGCTCGATGAACGGCTCGCCAGCGCGCTGGGCGCGAAGGTGGGCGACGAGATCGGCCTGGGCGCCCAGCGGATGAAGATGGCGGCGGTGCTGAGTTTCGAATCCGACCGGGGCGCCAACTTCTTCAGCCTGCTGCCGCGGCTCGTCATCAACGCCGCCGACCTGCCCGCTACCCGGCTGATCCAGCCCGGCAGCCGGGCCTTCTATCATCTGCACGTGGCGGGCGAACCAGGCGCCGTCGCGGGCTTCGAGGCCTGGGCCAAGCCGCGGCTGCAGCGGGGCGAGCGCCTCGAGACCGTCGATAACGCCCGGCCCGAGGTGCGCTCCACCCTCGACCGTACCGAGCGCTTCCTGCGTTTTGCGGCGATGCTGGCGGTGGTGCTGGCGGCGGTGGCTGTCGGGCTCGCGACCCGGCGTTTCGTCGAACGGCATCTGGATGGCTGCGCGGTGATGCGCTGCGTGGGGGCGAAGCAGGGGCAATTGCTGCGGCTCTTCATTGGCGAGTTCGTGCTGCTGGGGCTGTTCGCCGGTGTGGTGGGCTGTGCGCTGGGGTTTGCAGTGCAGTTCGTGCTCAATGGCCTGCTGGGTGATCTGGTGGGATTTCCGCTGCCGGCGCCGGGCTGGTGGCCGGTGGCCCACGGGCTGGCGGTGAGCCTGTTGCTGCTGCTGGGTTTTGCGCTGCCTCCGCTGATCCGGCTGGGCCGGGTGCCCACGCTGCGGGTGCTGCGTCGGGAGTGGGATGGCATCGCCGCGCGGGAAGGCCTTGCGTGGGCGGTAGGCGCGCTGGTGCTGGCCGGCCTGCTGGTGGGCATCGCGCGCGACTGGCTGCTTGGCGCCTGGGTGGTGGGCGGCTTTGCGCTGGCCTTTGCGGTGTATGGCGGCGTGGGCTGGCTGGTGCTGCGGCTGCTGGGCCGTATGCGGGCGGTGGCAGGTAGCGGCTGGCGTTACGGCCTGGCGGCGCTGCGCCGGCGGCCGGTGGCGAGCCTCGTGCAGGTGCTGGCCCTCGGCATGGGGCTGACGGCCTTGTTGCTCCTCACGCTCGTCCGGGGGGATCTGCTCGCCAACTGGAAGCAGGCGACGCCGGCGGATGCGCCCAATCGTTTCGTCATCAACATCCAGCCCGATCAGGTAGAGCCGCTGGGCCAGTTCTTCCGGGCAGAGGGTCGCCTGTCGCCCTCGATGCAGCCGATGATCCGTGGCCGGCTGGTGGCGGTGAATGGCCGCCCGGTAGGGCCGGACGATTACCCCGAGGAGCGCGCAAAGCGCCTTGTCGATCGCGATTTCAATCTTTCCTTTGACGCCCGCCTGCCCGACGGCAACAGCGTGGTGGCGGGCGCGTGGCACGGTGACAGCCGGCAGCCGCAGTTCTCGGTGGAACAAGGCCTGGCCCAGACCCTCGGGCTCGCGATGGGCGACGTGCTGACCTTCGAGATCGCCGGCACGCGGTCGGAAGCGCGCATCACCAGCCTGCGCAAGCTGGATTGGGATTCGATGCGGGTGAACTTCTTCGTGATCGCCGCGCCCGGGATGCTGGAGGATTTTCCGGCCAGCTACATCACCAGCTTCTACCTGCCGCCGGCGAAGATGGATTTTGCCAACCGGCTGGTGGCGGCTTTCCCCAACTTCACGGTGATCGACGTAGCGGCAGTGATCGGGCAGATCCAGACCATGGTGGATCAACTGATTGCAGCGGTGCAGTTCGTGTTCGGCTTTGCGGTGGTGGCGGGGGTGATCGTGCTGTTCGGCGCGCTGCAGGCCACCCACGACGAGCGGGAGCGCGAGCTGGCGATCCTGCGCACTCTCGGTGCCCGCAACCGGCAGCTGCGCTGGGCGCTGCTCGCCGAGTTCGCCGCCCTCGGGCTGGTGGCGGGCGTGCTGGCGGGCGTGGGCGCGACGGGCATCGGCTGGGCGCTGGCCCATTTCGTCTTCAAGCTGCCCTACGTTCCCAGCGTGCTGCCGCTGCTGGCGGGGGCTGTGGCCGGTTGTGCGGTGGTCACGCTGGCGGGCTGGCTGGGCACCCGTCACCTGCTTTACCGGCCGCCGCTGGCAAGTCTGCGCGCACTGAACTAATTTACAGTTCTCCGCGTTATACTCCGGCCGATGAATACCGACGCCGCATTTCTGCTGATCTTCCTCGTTGCCTTCGCCGTGCTGGTGCTGGCGGTGCTGTGGCTGCTCGTCCAGATCGGGCGCCTGGGACGGCGGGTCGATCAGGGGTTTGCCGAGCAGCAGCTGCAGCTGGTGAAGGAGTTTCAGGCCACGTCCGTGGCCGGGAGCGACCGGGTCATCGATCTGGTGGCCGCTGAGGTGGACAACCTGCGGGATCGGCTCGACGCCGAACAAGCCGCCTCACGCCAGGCTTTGCAGCAGCTTCATCTCGCGCTCGTAGGCCAGCTGGGCAGCCAGAAGGAGGAGACCGTCCTGCGCCTGGCGGATCTTGCCAACGCCTTTGCCGCCGGCCAGGAAAAGCTCCGTAGCGAGATGCTGGCCGAGACGCTCAAGACTCTCGCCGACCATGCCCGGGCCGACCGGGAGCTCCTTCAAAGCGGCCTCAAGAGCGCGTCCGAGCAACTGGGCACCAGCATCGAGGCGATGAACCGCACCGTGGGCGAGCGCCTCGAGGCGATCACCGGCCACGTCAATCAGCGCCTCGACGAAGGCTTCCGCAAGACCAACGAGACCTTCGCCAGCGTGATGGCCCGGCTTGCGACCATCGACGAAGCCCAGAAGAAGATCGGCGACCTGACCACCAACGTGGTGAGCCTGCAGGAGCTGCTGGGCGACAAGCGGGCCCGGGGCGCGTTTGGTGAAGTCCAGCTGGAGGCGCTGGTGCGCAATGCGTTGCCGCCCGAGTCCTTCGATTTCCAATTCACCCTGCCCAACGGCACCCGCGCCGACTGCGTGCTGCGCCTGCCCGAGCCCACCGGCATGGTGATCGTGGATTCGAAGTTTCCGCTGGAAAACTACCACCGGATGTTCGCTACCGACGTGGGCGAACTGGAGCGCCGTGCGGCCCAGACTGCCTTCCGGAGCGATGTGAAGAAGCACGTGGATGCGATCGCCGGCAAGTACATCCTGCCCGAGGTGACGTCAGACGGCGCGGTGATGTTCCTGCCCGCCGAGGCGGTGTTCGCCGAGCTCCACGCCTATCACCCGGAGGTGATCGCCTACGCCATGAGCCGGCGGGTGTGGATCGTCTCGCCGACCACCCTGATGGCGGTGCTCAACACCGCCCGCGCGGTGCTGAAGGACGTGGAGACCCGCAAGCAGATCCACGTCATCAAGGACGCGCTGGGCAAGCTCGCCAAGGATTTCAACCGCTTCGACGAGCGGATGCAGAAGCTCGCCACCCATATCCGCCAGGCCGGCGAAGACGTGGCCGAGGTGCAGACCTCGTCACGCAAGATCAGCGCCCATTTTCAGCGCATTGAGGCGGCACAGCTGGACGATCTGCCGGCTGCGCTGCCGGACAACAGCCAGGGCTGATCGTTGCGGCTTGGCTCAATAGCCCTGGAAATCCCTCAGCAGGAAGACATACACCTCCCGCTTGAAATCCTTGTGGATCGGCACCACCACCTTGCCGAGCTGCTCGCTGGCGGCGAAGCGTGCGGCAATGTCGGGAATCTCGGCCTTGCGGCCCACGTAGAGCACGTCGCGCCCGCGCTTGTCGGCGAGGGTGGTGGTGACCTCGTACTGGTCGCGGGGCAGGTGGCCCGGGTTCCAGGCGGCGTAGTCGGTGGGGTGGAGGCGATAGACGAGGTGGGCGATGATCTCCCGGTCTTCGCCCACCAGGATGGCGCCAGGGTGCTGGGCGAGATAGGGCGCCACGCCGTCGGCCATGTTGATCCAGCCGCGGGCGCGTTTGTACGGGTCGTTCTTCGCGGTGAGGTCGATGCCGGCGATCCGGGCGATGTCGGGCCAGTGGTAGGCACCGAGGGACGCCACCAGATTGACCACGACGCCGGCGATCACCCAGCGCCGACGATCGGCCAGGAACACTGCCGGCACCAGCAGGCAGGCCGCGACGAAGACTGGTGCCGCCCAGTTGCCATTGGCCCGGCCGGTGAGGGCCTGGAAGCTCACCAGCAGAAGCAGCGGCACGATGAAGATCAGCAGCGTGCGGTGAGCGTCGTTGCGCAACAGCTTGACCGAACGCAGCAGTGCCCAGCCGAGCAGCACGCCGAGCAGCGGGCCGAAGGACAGCCACTGGGCGCCGATGAACTCGCCCAGCTGGCCCGGGTGCCAGCCGCGCTCGCCGTGGCCGACGCGGGTGATCTCGGCGGTGTGGCGGAAGGTGGGAAAGTCGTGGGCCCAGTTCCAGTACAGGTTGGGCGCCAGGATAACCGCGGCTAGCAGCAACGCCACCCACGGCTGGGGCCGTGCCAGCCAGCGGCGGTGGCGGGGCGACAGCACGATGAGCAGCAGGGCCGACGGCAGGAAGGCGGCCATCGTGTACTTCGACATCAGTCCGATGCCGATGAGCGCGCCACAGGCCAGCCAGTTGGCCCAGCCTTCCTCATCGAGTGCCCGCAGCAGGAACAGCAGCGCAAGCGACCAGCACAGGAGCAGCGGCGCGTCGGTGGAGACGAACAGCCCGAGGGCAGCCACCAGCGGCATCGACATGAAGCCAAGCCCGGCCCAGAAGCCGACCCGCGTCGAATACAGCCGCGAGCCGAGCGCATACAGGGCGAAGGCCGTGGCGGGGTACAGCAGCAGCGAGGGCAGCTTGATGGCGATCAGGCTGTTGCCGAGGATTGCCGTACTGGCGGCGATCAGCGCGGCGATCACCGGCGGCTTCGAGAAGTAACCCCAGTCGAGGTTCTGCGACCAGCCCCAGTAGTAGGCCTCGTCCACGTAGAGGTCGATGCCCAGGTGGCCGATCACCCACAGCCGGTAGGCGGTGAGCACGGCGACGATCACCGCGAGGGGCGCGGCGCGGCTGTCGGTGACGTTCACGGGCGGGCCTTCACGAGCACCACGCCGCCTTCCTGGAAGACGGTGTCGACCGGGGCGTCGGGCGCCAGGCGGTCGATGCGGGTGAGGGCCAGCTGGCCGGGTTTGGGGTCGCCCTTCAGGGTGACGGCCTGGCGATAGACGCTGAAGCTCGGCGCGGTGGTGAAGCGCCAGAAGACGACTTCGCCGCCGAGCTCCCGGGCCTTGAGGCCAGCCGCCTTGACCGGGCCCTGCACCAGCTCGCCCGCGTAGGGCACCACGACGCCGGCCAGCAGGATGACCTGCATCGTGCCGGTCACCACCAGCTTGGCGAGCATGGACATCCGCGGGAAGAACACGACGGCCGTCCAGATCACCAGCCCGGTGATGGTGGCGCCGATGTAGAAGCTGTCGGCCATCGGCAGCGCCCGGGCCAGCTGGGCGCGGTAGAAGCCGTCGCCGAGGGTGCTGCGGGAGAGTGCGTCGAACAGATTGGGCAGCAGCGGGAACAGGATGAACAGCAGCCCGGGCAGCAGAAGATGCGGCCACACCCGGCGGATCGACTGGGCGTGGAGGCCGATCAGGATGAACAGCGGCGTGCAGCCGTAGAGCACGTAGTGGGGCAGCTTGGTGCCCGACAGCGAGAAGAAGCCCAGCACGAAGCCGAACCAGATCCACAGGAAGCGTTGCAGCGGATCGGCAAGCCCGGCGCGCAGACGGGTGAGGGCGCCGATCAGGAGGCCGCTCCAGGGCAGCAGCAGCAGCGGCACGGCCAGCAGGTAATAGAACGCGCTGCCGCCGTGGCCTTCGAGGGAGCCCGAGAAGCGCTGCACGTTGTGGCGCAGGATGAAGCCGTCGATGAAATCCTGTCCGTGACGATGCAGGGCGTAGGCGTACCACGGGGCGACGATGACGACGAGGATCGCCAGCCCGGCGGGGTCGAACAGCATCTTCAGCCAGCGTTTCCATTCGCCGCGGCTGGCGCAGAAGAGAAAGCTCACCGCGCCCGGTACGACCAGCGCCACCGGCCCCTTGGTGAGGGCGCCGAGGCCCATCCACACGAAGGCGCGCAGCAGCGGCGCCCGCTGGCCGCTTTCGAGATGGCGCCACACGTCGAACAGGGTGAGCGCCAGCAGGCAGTTGAGCAGCCCGTCGGCGGTGGCGGCGCGGCCGATGGCGAAGGGGCCGAGCGCCGTGCTCGCCACGGCCAGCGCCAGCAGGCCGGCCTCGTCGCCAAAGCGCTTGCGGGCGAAGAAGTAGGTGGCGTAGCTCCAGACGATGGCCGCTACGGCCGAGGGCAGGCGGAAGGCCCACTCGCTGGCGCCGAAGATCAGATAGCCCACCGACTGCAGCCAGTAGATGAAGATCGGTTTGTCGAAGCGCGGGGCGCCGTTGAGATAGGTGAACAGGAAATCGCCCCGTTCGAACATCTCACGGGTGGCTTCGGAGAACGCGCCTTCGTCCACGTCGAAAAGCGGCGCGCCTCCCAGCCGGAGCAGGAAGGCGATGAAGGGCAGGACAAGGATCAGGCGGCCGAGGGTGCTACCCGCGAGCCGCCTTTCGGCGCTGGCGTGACCGATCATGGGCAAACGCTGAATCAGGCCTTGGCGGTGTGCCAGCCCTGACCGTCGTCGAGGGGTGCGGTTTCGCGGGCGACGTAGGCCTGGCTCTGGCCGGATTCGAAATACACCCGGGTGAGCAACTCGGCCAGCACGCCGGTGGTGACCATCTGGATGCCGGCGATCACGAAGAAGAAGCCGCCGAAGAACATCGGCCGGGTGCCGATGGAGGCGCCGGTGAAGAGCTTGAGACCGGTGAGGTAGGTGAGGATCAGGATGCCCAGCGCGCCCAGGCCCAGGCCGATGCCACCGAAGAAGTGGCCCGGACGGGTGCGGAAGCGCATGAAGAAGTACACGAAGATCAGGTCGAGGATCACCCGGAAGGTACGCGAGATGCCGTACTTGGATTCGCCGAACATCCGCGCGTGGTGGGTGACGACTTCCTGGGCGATCTTGCGCGGGGTGGTGACGGTGGCCAGCCACGCCGGGATGAAGCGGTGCATCTCGCCGTACAGGCGCACGTTCTTGATTGCGGTGGCGCGGAAGGCCTTGAGGGAGCAGCCGTAGTCCTGCAGCTTGACGCCGGTGATGCGGGCGATCAGGCGGTTGGCGATCTTGGAGGGGATCTTGCGCAGGATCATCCCGTCCTTGCGGTTCTTGCGCCAGCCGGCGACGAGGTCGAGATCCTCGCGCAGCAGGCGGCCGACCATCCGCGGGATGTCGATCGGGTCGTTCTGGAGGTCGCCGTCCATGGTGACGATCACGTCGCCGCGGGCGGCGTCGAGGCCGGCCTGCATGGCAGCGGTCTGCTTGAAGTTGCGCATCAGCGCCACGATGCGCACGTGCGGGCCGAGGCGGGCGGCGGCCTTCTCGAGGTTGGGGACGGTGTTGTCGGACGAGCCGTCGTCGACGATCACGACTTCCCACGGGTAGGGGTAGCCGTCGAGGGCCAGATGGATGCGCGCGAGGAGCGGATCCACGTTGTCTTCCTCGTTGTAGAGCGGCACCACCACAGACAGGCGATGGGGTAGCAGATCGGCGGGAATCTCCGCCTTGGCGGGCGGGAGCGGGGAATCGTATTGGGTGACGTCGGTCATGGTGGTCAGTCGGCTGAAGTTCGGGTGGGCGCCCCGTCGGCGGCGGACGAGGCGGATTGTATGTCGGACGGGGCGTCGGCGCGCGTTTCCGGTGCCGCTGGGGCAGGGAAAAGCCAGGCAATCGCCCCGGAGGTGACCGCGCAGGCGATCACGAAGAGATGCAGGGCCAGGGCCGCCTGCAGGCCGGCCTGGAGGGGCACGCCGCTGGGCAGCAGGGCTGCGGCGGCGCCGGCCTCGTAGGTGCCGAATCCGGCCACGCCCTGTATCGGGAGGATTGCGGCGAGTTCGGCCCCAAGGGCGCCGGCCGCGCCCACGTCGAGGGCGGCGGGGATCAGCGCGGCGAGCAGCCAAGCCTGGGCGGTGAGCTTCACCGTCCAGTTGGCGATGGTCCAAACCCAGCCGTAGCGGGCGTGCCTGGTGCTTTCCGCGAAGGCATCGCGCACCTTGGCGAACTTGGCGGTGAGGCCGCTGCCGTCGGCCCAGGCGTGGGGCGCTCGCGCCCAGCGGGGCAGCCACCAGGCCATCAGCAGCACGCCGGCCACGGCCAGTGCCTTGAGCGCAGGATGCAGGCCGGGCCACACCACGGCCGCGAGCGCCATCACCACGAAGGCATCTTGAAGGCGGAACCAGAACAGCGACGCAATCGCCCGGGGCAGCGGCACGCCAAAATTCTGCCGGAGCAGGATCGGGAAGGCCGCCTCGCCACCCCGGAAGGGCACGACGTTGATCATCGCGTTATGGATGAGGGTGATGCGCAGGCAGGTGCCGAAGCGTCCGCCGGCCTGGGCCCGGAATTCGTCGTAGATGCGCAGCGCGCGCAGCAGGTAGGAAAGGGCGAAGCCCGCCGCCGACAGGGCGAGAGACGGCCCGCTGAGGCGCTGGATCACCTCGCCAAGCCCGCGCCAGCGGCCGTCGGCCATCAGCCAGGCCAGCAGCCCCGCCGAGACGGCGATGGCGAGAAGTCGTTTGAGGTTCATGTGCGCGGCTCCCGGTCGTTCATCAGGGCTGCGGCGGCGCCGCCGATTCCCCAGGCGGCGAGGCTGATGCGGAACAGGCGCGCGTCCGGCTGGCCAAGGTCGATGAACAGCATCGCCAGGCTGGTGGCGAGGGCGATGGTGGCCATCACCCGGGCGCCGCGGGGCGAGTGGAGGAGATCAGTGCGGGTGGTGAGCCACGCGCCGACGGCGCCGGCAAGCCAGCCGCCGGCCGCCCCAGTGAGGATGTCGAGTGGCCAGTGGGCGCCGACGGCGATCCGGGAGAAGGCGACGAGGCTGGCGAGCAGCAGGCCGGCCAATCCGGCGCGCCAGCGGTTTTCAGGTTTCGGCCAGCTGAGGATGATCGCTGCAGCCACACAGAACGCGGTGACCGAGTGGCCCGACGGAAACGCATGGACGTAGAGCTTCTGGCCGATGAGGTTGAAGCTCTCGGGCTCCAGCACGCCGGCGGGGCGCATCACGTCGAAGTAACGCTTGCCGCCTTCGCTGAAGAGCATGGCGAGCGGCGCGCCGATGAACGCCGAGGCCAGCCAGCGCGGCTGGGTCTTGATGGTGGCGGCGAGGAGGGCGATGGCGCCGAGCACCGATCCGCAGACGGTGATCATGGCCCACAGGCGCGGCGGCAGGCTGCCGCTGGCGGCGTTGAGTTCGACGAACAGGCGCTGGTTGCTGTCGGCCAGGGCCACTGCGCCGGCAAACCCGGCGAGGACGAGCGCAGGCGCGAGCGCCCAACCCAGCGGGAAGGTGTCGCGGACAGGCATGTCGGCGTGGTCGGTGGAGGCGGGCAGGTGCAAGGCAGGTTCGTGCGACAAAACAGTGCAGTTTACCTGATACCAGGCCTGCCCCGAAACAGGCGTCAGGCGGCTCGCCCCGGGGTGCCGACGGCGGTCAGCTGGAGGCGGCGGCGTCCGGACTGCTTGGCCCGGTACATGGCCGCATCGGCGGCGCGGACCAGACTGTCCTGATCCTCCCCGTCATCCGGCGCGATGGAGAGGCCGATGCTGGCGGTGAGCGAGATTACGTGGCCCCTCACCTGGAAGGGGTGGTCGAACACGCCGAGCAGCCTTTCACCCAGAAAGGACAGGCTCTCGCGGTTGCCCACGTCAGGGAAGATGCCGACGAATTCGTCCCCGCCGGTGCGGGCGATCAGGTCGCTGATGCGCAGGGCGGATGTGAAGCGTTGGGCGATCTGGACGAGCAGCTCGTCGCCGACCGCGTGGCCGTAGGTGTCGTTGACCGGCTTGAAACCGTCGAGGTCGAGCGCTGCGACGCCAAGCACCAGCCCCTGCTTGCTGCTGCGGGCGAGTTCGCGGGTGAAGTAGCCTTCAAGAAAGCCCCGGTTGGGCAGGCCGGTGAGGGGGTCGTGGTTGGCCAGATGCTGGAGGCACTCGTTGGTGAGGTGACGGGCGGTGATGTCGAGGAGGGTGACGATGCGCAGCGGGCCTTTCTCGCTCTGGATCATCCCCGGTATGCGTTCAATGGCCAGCGGCATGCCGTCGGGGCGCTCCCCCGTCCAGACGCCGTCCTCCTCCTGGAGTATCTCGTCGAGGCGTTTGCCGCGCAGCTCGCGGCGCGGGCGGCCGAGCATCCGGCAGGCGGCCCGGTTGGCGTCGGCGATCTTGTCGGTGCTGCCGAGGATGCAGACCCCCGCGCCGATCTGGTTCATCATCGAGCGCATCAGCTGGCCGGAGCGCTCGAAGCGGCGGGTCTGGCGGATCAGCAGCGTGCCGACGATCACGAAGGCCAGCACGCTGGTGCCGAGGGCGAGGATCACCAGCCGCATGGCGGCGCGGCTCGCCTCGTCGCGTTTTTCGGCCAGATGGATGCCCAGCCCGGCGAGGGTGGGGCCGAGGGCGCGAAGTTCTTCGTAGGCGGTGCTGGAGCCCGGGGCGTGGGTGTGCAGGCGCAGGAAGCTGCTCCAGCGGACGATGGCGTCGGTGAGGGTGTGTCGGGTGTCAGCGGCTTCGATCGGGAAGAGATGGAAGACGGTACCGTCGAGCCCCTGCACCTCACCCCCGGTGCGCAGGCCCTGCAAGGCTGCGGTCAGCCACACGAACTGGGGGTCGGTGACGGTCGGGTTGTCGGGGAATTCGCTGCCGGACACGACGCTGGAACCGGCTGCCAGCCGCCACACGACGATGGTCGATTCGCGCACCAGCGCAACCTGGTCGGAGAGTTCGATCTGGTCGATGTTGCGTTCGTAGGCCAGGGCGAGGATCGCTCCTTCGATGGCGCAGAAGACCACCGCGATGGCCCAGAAAACGCGCGACGACAGGAAGTTGGAGCGACGGGTTGTCATGGGCCACGAATGTAAAATGGAGGCGACCGATAATTATCTCACATTCCGGCGCTTCCCATTTTGGCGGTTGTTGCAATGCGCCAATCAAACGCGCGGTCGGAGCACCGGCAGTGCTCGGGTATAATGCCCGGTCTTTACGTGTCTGGATCGCCGTTCACGCCCGATCCGGGCCGGTTTCAACTTCGCGCCCATCCCTGCCATGTCCGAAATCCTCAAGCTGCGCGGTGCGCCCGCCTTCTCCAGTTCCCGCCTTGCCCGGCTCAACGACGCGGTCAAATCCGCCCTGCCACGCCTGAAGGGGCTGGCGGCCGAGCACTGGTATTTCGCGGAGGTCAGTGCTCCGCTCGATGTGGACGAACTGGCCCGGCTCGCGGATCTGCTGGGCGCTCACCCGGAAGGCGACGCGCCGGCCGGTTCGATGCTGGTGGTCACGCCCCGTCTGGGCACCATTTCCCCGTGGTCCTCGAAGGCGACGGACATCGCTCATCAGTGCGGTTTCGACAAGGTCATCCGCGTCGAGCGCGGCACGGCGTTCTCCTTCGATGTGCGTGGCGTCCTCGACGCCCGCGACCGCGAAGCCGTCTTCCCGGTGATCCACGATCGCATGACCGAGTCGGTGCTCGACAACCCCGACGCCGCCCACGCGCTGTTCCACCACTATCAGCCGCAGGCGCTCACCACCGTCGACATCATCGCCAGCGGCCGCGACGCACTGGTGATCGCCAACTCCGAGCTGGGTCTGGCGCTGTCGGAAGACGAGATCGACTACCTGGTTGAAAACTTCACCCGTATGGGCCGCAACCCGACCGACGTCGAGCTGATGATGTTCGCCCAGGCGAACTCCGAGCACTGCCGCCACAAGATCTTCAACGCCGACTGGGTGATCGACGGCCGTCCGATGGAGAAGACCCTCTTCGGCATGATCCGCGAGACCCACAAGGCCCACCCGGAAGGCACCGTCGTCGCGTATTCCGACAACGCTTCGGTGATCGAAGGCGCGGCGGTGGACAAGCTCTACCCGGACGAGAACGGCGCCTGGCAGTTCCGCAACGAACTCACCCACATCCTGGCCAAGGTCGAGACTCACAACCACCCGACGGCGATCTCGCCCTTCCCGGGTGCGTCCACCGGCTCCGGCGGCGAGATCCGCGACGAAGGCGCCACCGGCCGCGGCTCCAAGCCCAAGGCGGGCCTCGCCGGCTTCTCGGTCTCCAACCTCGAGATCCCCGGTTTCGAGCAGCCCTGGGAGCGGCACTACGGCAAGCCCGAGCGCATCGCCTCGGCCCTCGACATCATGATCGAAGGCCCGCTGGGCGCCGCCGCCTTCAACAACGAATTCGGCCGTCCCAACCTTACCGGCTACTTCCGTACTTTCGAACAGAGCGTGCAGGACGAAGTGCGCGGCTACCACAAGCCGATCATGATCGCCGGCGGCCTGGGCAGCATCCAGGATCAGCAATCCTTCAAGATCAAGTTCGGCCCCGGCACGCTGCTGATCCAGCTGGGCGGCCCCGGCATGCTGATCGGCCTCGGCGGCGGCGCTGCCTCGTCGATGGCCACCGGCACCAACACCGCCGACCTCGACTTCGCCTCCGTCCAGCGCGGCAACCCCGAAATCCAGCGCCGCTGCCAGGAAGTCATCGACGCCTGCTGGCAGAAGGGTGAAGCCAACCCGATCCTGTCGATCCACGACGTGGGCGCCGGCGGCCTCTCCAACGCCTTCCCCGAGCTTGCCGATTCCGCCGAGCTGGGCGCCCGCTTCGAGCTGCGTGAAGTGCACATCGAAGAGCCGGGCATGAGCCCGCGCGAGATCTGGTCGAACGAATCCCAGGAACGCTACGTCCTGGCGATCGCCCCCGAGAGCCTGCCGGTCTTCCAGGCCATCTGCGAACGCGAGCGCTGCCCGTTCGCGGTGGTCGGCTCGGCTTCTGACGACGGCCATCTGGTCGTTTCCGACCGCCACTTCGACAACAAGCCGGTCGACATGGAAATGCAGGTGCTGCTGGGCAAACCGCCCAAGATGACCCGCAACGTGTCCAGCCGTCAGGTCTTCGTGCCGCCCTTCGACGTGACTGACATCAGCCTCGACGACGCCTGTCGCCGCGTGCTGTCGATGCCGGCCGTGGCCAGCAAGAACTTCCTCATCACCATCGGTGACCGCTCGGTGGGCGGCATGACCGCCCGCGACCAGATGGTCGGCCCGTGGCAGGTGCCGGTGGCCGACGTGGCCGTCACCACCATGAGCTTCCACGGCTACCTGGGTGAAGCCTTCGCGATGGGCGAGCGTACCCCGGTCGCCACGCTGGATGCGCCGGCCTCCGGCCGCATGGCCATCGGCGAATCCATCACCAACATCGCCGCCGCCGACATCCGTTCGCTGGGTGACGTGAAGCTCTCCGCCAACTGGATGGCCGCTGCCGGCCATCGGGGCGAGGACGTCAAGCTCTACAAGACGGTCGAGGCCGTGTCGCAGTTCTGCCAGCAGGCCGGCATCGCGATCCCGGTTGGCAAGGATTCCCTGTCGATGCGCACCGCCTGGCAGGACGAAGATGAATCCAAGCAGGTCGTCTCGCCGCTGTCGCTGATCGTCACTGCGTTCGCGCCGGTGCAGGACGTGCGCCGCACCCTCACGCCGCAGCTGCAGTTCCCGGAAGGCGTCGAGACCGAGCTGCTCCTCATCGACCTCGGCAACAACGCCAACCGCCTCGGTGGCTCGGTGCTGGCCCAGGCTTACAACTCGGTCGCCGAACACGCGCCGGACGTGGATGCCGCCCAGCTCAAGGCTTTCTTCGATCTGATCCAGCAATGGCGCAAGGATGACCTGATCCTCGCCTACCACGACCGCGCCGACGGTGGCCTCTTCGCCACCCTGTGCGAGATGGCCTTCGCCTCCAGGTGCGGCCTGTCGGTGATGCTCGATACGGTGGCCTACGACCAGTTCATGAATGACGTGGATGGCCTCGACAAGCGTCCGGATTCCCTCAAGGGTCGCTTCAACGACATGCTGTTCAAGGCGCTGTTTGCCGAAGAGCTGGGTGCCGTCATCCAGATCCGCCGTGAGGATCGCAGCCGCTTTACCGAGCCGCTGCGTGCCGCCGGTCTCAGCTACCACTTCGTGGGCGAGCCCAACGACCGTGACGAGCTGCGCTTCTGGCGCAACGCCAAGATCGTCTTTGCCGCGCCCCGCGCCGAGCTGCTGCAGACCTGGTCGGCCACCAGCTACCAGATCGCCCGCCTGCGCGACGATGCCGAATGCGCCAAGGAGGAATTCGAGGCCCTGGCCGATGTCGCCAACCCCGGCCTGTCGGTCAAGCTGAGCTTCGATCCGGCCGACGACATCGCCGCGCCGTTCATCATCACCGGTGCCCGTCCGAAGGTCGCAATCCTGCGTGAGCAGGGCGTGAACTCCCAGACCGAGATGGCCGCCGCCTTCGAGCGCGCGGGCTTTGCGCCCTTCGACGTGCACATGTCCGACCTTCAGGCCGGCCGCGTGCATCTGTCGAGCTTCAAAGGCCTCGCGGCCTGCGGTGGCTTCTCTTACGGCGACGTGCTGGGGGCAGGGCAGGGCTGGGCCAAGTCGATCCTGTTCAACCCGGCGCTGCGTTCGCAGTTCGAAGCCTTCTTCAACCGCGCCGACACCTTCGCGCTTGGCGTGTGCAACGGCTGCCAGATGATGTCCAACCTGGCCGAGATCATTCCGGGCGCCGATTGCTGGCCGCGCTTCCAGCGCAACCGCAGCGAGCAGTTCGAGGCCCGCTTCGTGATGGTCGAGGTGCAGGAAAGCCCGTCGATCCTGCTCGCCGGCATGGCGGGTAGCCGGATGCCGATCGTGGTCTCCCACGGCGAAGGTCGTGCGGTGTTCCAGGGTGTGGACGACAAGGACAATGCCAGGATCGCGCTGCGCTACGTGGACAACACCGGCGCCATCGCCACCCGTTACCCGTTCAACCCGAACGGCTCGCCCGATGGCATCACCGGCCTCACCACGCCGGATGGCCGCTTCACCATCATGATGCCGCACCCCGAGCGGACCGCCCGCACCGTGCAGATGAGCTGGCACCCGGCTGATCTGGGCGAGGATTCGCCGTGGCTGCGGATGTTCCGCAATGCGCGCAAGTGGGTCGGCTGATCGGCGGTTTGAGCTGTTGAAAACGAAACGAGGGGGCTTTGGCCCCCTCGTTTTTTTGTGCCCATCCGGCGCGTGCCAGACAAAAAGAAACCGGGCTGGGCCCGGTTTCTTGTACGACGCAACTTACATCCCCTGGTAGATCGGGCCTTCGCCCCCCTGGGGTGTGACCCAGTTGATGTTCTGGGTCGGGTCCTTGATGTCGCAGGTCTTGCAGTGCACGCAGTTCTGGGCGTTGATCTGCAGTTGCGGATTGTCGCCTTCAGGGCTGCGGACGATCTCATACACGCCGGCCGGGCAGTAGCGCTGCTCGGGCGCGTCGTACTTCGCCAGGTTGATGGCGATGGGCACCGAGGCGTCCTTCAGCTGCAGGTGACAGGGCTCGTCTTCCTCATGGTTGGTGTTGGAGAGGAAGACGGAAGACAGGCGGTCGAAGGTGAGCTTGCCGTCCGGCTTGGGATAGGCAATCGGGCTGCACTCGGCGGCCGGCTTGAGGGCCGTGTGATCGGCGTGGTTGTGGAGCGTCCAGGGCACCTTGCCGCCAAAGAGCACCTGCTCGGCGCCGAACAGGACGGAGCCGAGCCACAGGCCTTTCTTCATGTAGGGCTTGAAGTTGCGGGTCTTGTGGAGCTCGGCGTGGAGCCAGCTGCCCTTGAAGGCTTCCGGGTAGGCGCTGAGTTCATCCTGGCTGCGCTCGGCCGCGAGGGCGTCGTAGGCGGCCTCGGCGGCGAGCATGCCGGACTTCATCGCGGCGTGGGTGCCCTTGATGCGCGCGGCGTTGAGGAAGCCGGCGTCGTCACCGATCAGCGCGCCGCCCGGGAAGACCAGCTTGGGCTGGCTCTGCAGGCCACCGGCAGCGATGGCGCGGGCGCCGTAGGCGAGACGCTTGCCGCCTTCGAGGAACTTGCGGATTTCCGGGTGCGTCTTGTAACGCTGGAATTCCTCGAAGGGAGACAGGTAGGGATTGCTGTAGTTGAGGCCGACCACGAAGCCGACGGCGACGAGGTTGTCTTCCAGGTGATAGCAGAAACCGCCGCCATAGGTGGCGGTGTCCATCGGCCAGCCGGCGGTGTGCACCACCAGGCCTTGGACGTGCTGGGCCGCGGGGATCTCCCACAGCTCCTTGATGCCGATGCCGTAGGTCTGCGGGTCGACGCCGTCGCGCAGGTTGAAGCGGGCTTCGAGTTCCTTGCCCAGGTGGCCGCGGCAGCCTTCGGCAAACAGGGTGTACCTGGCGCGCAGTTCCATGCCCGGCTGGAAGTTGGGGCCCTGGGTGCCGTCCTTCAGCACGCCCATGTCGCCGGTGATGACGCCGGCGACTGCGCCTTTGTCGTCGAACAGCAGCTGGGCGCCGGCAAAGCCGGGGTAGACCTCGACGCCCATGGCTTCGGCCTGTTCGCCCAGCCACTTGGCGAGGTTACCGAGGCGGACGATGTAGTTGCCGTCGTTGTGGAACGAATCTGGCAGCAGGCCGTTGGGCACCTGGCGGCCGCCGGTTTCCGACAGGAAGATCACGCGGTCTTCGGTGACCGGCGTGTTGAGCGGTGCGCCGCGTTCCTTCCAGTCGGGGAAGAGTTCGTTGATGGCGCAGGGGTCGACCACCGCGCCGGAGAGGATGTGGGCGCCGATCTCGGCGGCCTTTTCGATCAGGCAGACGGAAAAGTCCTGACCTTTTTCTGCTGCAAGCTGCTTGAGCCGGATCGCTGCCGAGAGGCCAGCCGGGCCTCCGCCGACGATCAGGACGTCGAATTCCATGGAATCGCGTTCCATCGCTGTCACCTCCTGAGTTGTTTTGATTTGTTCTCTGTCTGCGCACAGCCCGCGCATTCTCCTTCTCCCGATGGCGCTGGCAGGGCTGCTGCAGCATGGGAGATGGCAGGCAACATACGCAAGCGTATGTTACATTGAGTCGGCCCGCGCGGGGCAGTTGTATAGCATCCTGCCGGGCACTGCAATCAAAAAACAACGGATGGAGAGACAGCCTGAAATGAACGACCCGACCCCGCACGCACACCCTGACCGAAAACTGCTTCTGACCACCCGCATCCCGGTGCGCTGGGGGGACATGGACGCCTACGGTCACGTGAACAACACGGTGTATTTCCGCTACTGCGAACAGGCGCGGGTGGAGTGGCTGGAGCAGTCCGGCTCTGCCGTCACGCCCGACAACCCGGTGGCTCCGGTGATCATCAACGCCTGTTGCACCTTCCTCATTCCCATCAACTATCCCGCCACCGTGGTGCTGCGGATGTACGGCGGTGAGCCGGGGCGCAGCAGCGTGATGACGTGGTACGAACTGGGCGTGGAAGGCGACGAGCGCATCTACGCCGAGGGTTCGTCCAAGGTGGTGTGGATGGACCCCCGGACCGGCAAGTCGGTGCCGCTCCCCGAGGACATCCGCGCCGAGGTAAGCTGAGCAGCTTGAGTGCCAACGGAACCGGACGTCGAGCCGGAATCCGCATATAAGACAAGGTAAGAGGAGAAGTTCATGAGTTATCCCATCGCCGAGCGCCCGCTGTGGGTGCCGGACACCGCCCGCATCGCGGACGCCAACATCACCGCCTTCACCCGCCAGGCTGAGGCCCGCTGGGGCCGCAGCTTTGCCGATTACGCCGCGCTGCATGCGTGGTCCATCGATCAGCCCGCCGAGTTCTGGACGTCGATCTGGGAATACGGCGAGGTGAAGGGCAGCCGGGGCGATGTCGTCCTCGAGGACGGCGACCGCATGCCTGGCGCCCGCTGGTTTCCCGGCGCGCGCCTCAACTTCGCCGAGAACCTCCTGCGCCAGCGGGACGACAGCGACGCGCTGGTGTTCTGGGGTGAGGATCGCGTTCATAACCGTCTCTCCCATGGCGACCTCTATCGTCAGGTGGCGCACTTTGCCGCAGCGCTGACGGACATGGGCGTGGAGCCGGGCGACCGGGTGGCGGCGTGGATGCCGAACCTGCCCGAAACCATCGTGGTGATGCTGGCGGCGACCAGCATCGGGGCGATCTTCTCGTCCGCGTCGCCGGATTTCGGTGTGCAGGGTGTGCTGGATCGCTTCGGCCAGATCGAACCCAAGGTGCTGGTGGCCGTGGATGGCTACTACTACAACGGGAAGATCGTGGATTGCCTGGATCGTCTCGCGGCGATCACCGACGGGCTGCCGTCGGTCAAGCGGGTGGTGGTGGTGCCTTACGTGCATGCAAAGCACGATCTTTCTCACGTGCATCACGCGCGCGTGCTGGCGGAGTTCGTCAAACCCTTCCTGGCCGAGACGGAGATTCCCTTCGTGCGGCTGCCCTTCGAGCATCCGCTCTACATCATGTATTCGTCGGGCACCACGGGCGTGCCCAAGTGCATCGTGCACTGCGCTGGCGGGGTGCTGCTGCAGCATCTCAAGGAGCTCAAGCTCCACGGCGACGTGAAGCCGGGCGACAAGCTGTTCTATTTCACCACCTGCGGCTGGATGATGTGGAACTGGCTGGTCTCGGGCCTGGCGGTCGGTGCGACGCTGCTGCTGTACGACGGCTCACCGATGATCGGCAACGGGGCGATTCTCTTCGACTACGCCCAGTCCGAAGGGATGACTCACTTCGGCACCTCCGCCAAGTTCATCGACGGCATCGCCAAGGCGGGATTGCGTCCGGGTTCCACCCACAACCTCACCAAACTGCGGGCGATGTTCTCCACCGGCAGTCCGCTGGTGCCGGAGGGCTTCGAGTACGTCTATCGCGAGATCAAGGCCGACCTCTGCCTGTCGTCGATCTCGGGCGGCACCGACATCGTGTCGTGCTTCGTCCTCGGCAATCCCACGCTGCCGGTTTACGCCGGCGAGATCCAGTGCAAAGGCCTGGGCATGGCGGTGGATGTGTTCGACGAGACCGGTACGCCGGTGCGCAGCGAGAAGGGCGAGCTGGTGTGCACGCGCCCCTTCCCGGTGATGCCGATCGGCTTCTGGAAGGACGACGACGGCGCCAGATACCGCGCTGCGTACTTCGCGCGCTTCGACAACGTGTGGTGCCACGGCGACTACTCCGAGATCACCGCCCACGACGGGCTGATCATCTACGGACGCTCCGACGCGACCCTCAACCCGGGCGGCGTGCGCATCGGCACCGCCGAGATCTACCGTCAGGTGGAAAAGCTCGAAGAGGTGGTCGAATCCCTGGTGATCGGCCAGCAGTGGCCGCCGGGCGATGCCGCCGATGTGCGGGTGGTGCTGTTCGTCAAGCTGCGTGAGGGCCTTGCCCTCGACGACGCGCTGATCGCCCGAGTCCGCCAGACCATCCGCGACAACACCACTCCGCGCCACGTGCCCGCCAAGGTGGTGCAGGTGAAGGACATCCCGCGCACCAAGAGTGGCAAGATCGTGGAACTGGCCGTGCGCTCCGTGGTGCATGGCGAGCCTGTGAAGAACGTCGAGGCGCTGGCCAATCCGGCGGCGCTGGACGAGTTCCGCGCGCGGCCTGAACTGCAATCCTGACCCAGGGGGAGGTGCGTCGATGTTGATGGATCGTCACAAGAGTAGCCTGCTGATCGTCGATGTGCAGGCGCGCCTGCTGCCAGCGATTGCAGATGGCGAGGCGGTGCTGGGCAACTGCATCTGGCTCGCCGGCGTCGCCCGGCGGGTTGGGGTGCCGGTGGTGGTTTCCGAGCAGTATCCGGAAGGCCTCGGCCGCACCGCTGAGCCGCTGCTGGCGGCGGTGGGCGATGCGCCGGTCGTCACCAAGACGCACTTCTCCTGCGTGGCCGACGGCTGCCTGGAGGGCACCGCCGTGGATTCGCGCCGACAGGTGGTGGTGGTCGGCACCGAAGCCCACGTGTGCGTGCTGCAGACGGTGCTGGAGCTGCGCTGGCAGGGCAAGGAGGTCTTCGTGGTGGCGGATGCGGTCGGTTCCCGCAAGCCGGCCGACCGGGAAGCCGCCCTGGCCCGCATGCGCAGCCACGGGATCGAGGTTGTCACCCGCGAAATGGTGGCTTTCGAATGGCTGCACGAGAGCGCCACCGACCTGTTTCGGGAAGTAAACCGGGATTTCATCCGGGACAACTAGCGGTTTGATGTCACGACCGGGGGCTTCGCCCGTTGAAGAGAGGGGGGTGGATCGGCTATTATTCCCCTTTCCAGAAGTCCCCCGTGTCATGACCAAATACGTCTTTGTTACCGGTGGTGTCGTGTCCTCTCTGGGCAAGGGCATCGCTGCAGCCTCCCTCGGGGCGATTCTCGAATCCCGCGGCATCAAGGTTACCCACCTCAAGCTCGACCCCTACATCAACGTCGACCCCGGCACGATGAGCCCCTTCCAGCATGGGGAAGTCTTCGTGACCGAGGATGGTGCCGAAACCGACCTCGACCTCGGCCACTACGAGCGCTTCACCAGCGCCAAGATGAGCAAGCGCAACAACTTCACCACCGGCCAGATCTACGAGGCGGTGATCAAGAAGGAACGGCGCGGCGAATATCTCGGCAAGACAGTGCAGGTCATCCCCCACATCACCGACGAGATCAAGACCTACGTCAAGCGTGGCGCCGAAGGTGCCGACGTGGCGATCGTCGAAGTGGGCGGTACTGTCGGCGACATCGAGTCGCTGCCCTTCCTGGAGGCCATCCGCCAGATGGGCATCGAGGAAGGCCGTCAGGGCACCTGTTTCATCCATCTCACGCTGTTGCCCTACATCCCGACCGCCGGTGAGCTCAAGACCAAGCCCACCCAGCACTCGGTGAAGGAACTGCGCGAGATCGGCATCCAGCCCGACATCCTGCTGTGCCGTGCCGATCGTTCCGTTCCGGCCGACGAGCGCCGCAAGATCGCGCTTTTCTGCAACGTGATGCCCGAAGCCGTCATCGAATGTCTCGATGCCGATTCGATCTACCGCATCCCGGGCATGCTGCACGACCAGATGCTCGACGAGATCGTCTGCCACAAGCTGGGCATCCTCGCCCGTGCGGCCGATCTGTCGATCTGGGAGCGCCTGATCGACGCCCTGCAGAACCCGCAGAACAGCCTCGACATCGCCTTCGTCGGCAAGTATGTCGACCTGACCGAGTCCTACAAGTCGCTGATCGAAGCCCTCAACCACGCCGGGATGCACACCCGCAGCAAGGTGAACATCCACTACCTGGATTCCGAGGACATCGAGAAGAACGGTTGCGACGTGCTCAAGTCGATGGATGCGATCCTCGTGCCCGGTGGCTTCGGCCGTCGTGGTACCGAAGGCAAGATCGCCGCGATCCGTTATGCCCGCGAGAACAAGGTGCCTTATCTGGGCATCTGCCTCGGCATGCAGCTGGCGGTCGTCGAGTTCGCCCGTGACGTGGCCGGCATGAACGGCGCCCACAGTACCGAGTTTGACAAACACACCGGCTTCCCGGTCATCGGCCTCATCACCGAATGGCACGACGCCTCCGGCAAGGTCGAGAAGCGTGGTGAGGATTCCGATCTGGGCGGCACGATGCGTCTGGGCGGCCAGGTCTGCAACCTGTCCGAAGGCTCCCTGGCCCGCGAGGTGTACGGCAAGGCCGAGATCACCGAGCGCCACCGCCACCGCTACGAAGTGAACAACACCCTGCTGGCCAAGCTCGAAGAGCAGGGTCTGCGGGTCGCCGGTCGCGCGCCGGGCACCGACCTGTGCGAGATGATCGAGCTGCCGTCCGACGTCCATCCGTGGTTCGTGGGCTGCCAGTTCCATCCGGAGTTCACCTCCAACCCGCGTAACGGCCACCCGCTGTTCACCGCCTTCGTCAAGGCAGCGCTCGCTCACCAGCAGGGCAAGTAAAAGGAAACCCCATGAAACTCTGCGGCTTCGACGTCGGCATCGACAAACCCTTCTTCCTCATCGCCGGTCCCTGCGTCATCGAGTCCCGCGAGATGGCCTTCGAGACCGCCACGGCGCTCAAGGACATCTGTGGCGAACTGGGCATCCCGTTCATCTACAAGTCCAGCTACGACAAGGCGAACCGCAGTTCCGGCAAGTCGTTTCGTGGCATGGGCATGGAGAAGGGCCTCGAGATCCTCGCCGAAGTCCGTGAGAAGGTCGGTGTGCCCGTCCTCACCGACGTGCACACCGAAGCCGAAGTGCCCCACGTGGCGGCCGTCGTCGATGTGCTGCAGACCCCGGCCTTCCTGTGCCGCCAGACTGACTTCATCCACGCGGTCGCGGCGTCCGGCAAGCCGGTGAACATCAAGAAGGGCCAGTTCCTCGCCCCGGGCGACATGAAGAACGTCGTCGACAAGGCCCGCGAGGCCAACGGCGGCGCCGACACCATCATGGTGTGCGAGCGCGGTGCGTCCTTCGGCTACAACAACCTGGTGTCCGACATGCGCTCCCTGGCGATCATGCGAGATACCGGCTGTCCGGTGGTCTTCGATGCCACCCACTCGGTCCAGCTGCCGGGCGGGCAGGGCACGGTTTCCGGCGGCCAGCGCGAGTTCGTGCCGGTGCTGGCGCGGGCGGCGGTCGCCGTCGGCATTGCCGGCCTGTTCATGGAAACCCACCCCGATCCTGCCAAGGCCTTCTCCGACGGCCCCAACGCGTGGCCGCTGCCCAAACTCAAGGCTCTGCTCTCGACCCTCAAGGCGATCGACGCGCTGGTCAAGGGTGAGGGTTTTGAAGAGCTGAAAGGCTGAGCCCGCAGGCGATTTTCCGGTTTCGAAGTTAGAGGCGGCCGGAAGGTCGCCGCTGTAAATTCAGTGATAAGAAAGGAAGTTCATGAGCGCCATTGTTGATGTCATTGCCCGCGAGGTCCTCGATTCCCGCGGCAATCCCACGGTTGAAGCCGATGTGCTGCTGGAATCCGGCGTGATGGGCCGTGCCGCCGTGCCGTCCGGCGCGTCCACCGGCTCCCGCGAAGCCATCGAGCTGCGTGACGGCGATGCCGCCCGCTACCTGGGCAAGGGCGTGCTGCAGGCGGTCGAGAACGTCAATACCGAAATCTCCGAAGCGCTGATCGGCCTCGACGCGGAAGAGCAGGCCTTCATCGACAAGACCCTGATCGACCTGGACGGCACCGACAACAAGTCGCGCCTGGGCGCCAACGCGCTGCTGGCCGTGTCCATGGCCGTGGCCAAGGCTGCCGCTGAAGAAGCCGGCCTGCCGCTGTATCGTTACTTCGGTGGTTCCGGCGGCATGGCCATGCCGGTGCCGATGATGAACGTCATCAACGGTGGCGCCCACGCCAACAACTCCCTGGACATCCAGGAATGCATGATCATGCCGGTCGGCGTGAAGAGCTTCCGCGAAGCCCTGCGCTGCGGCGCCGAGATCTTCCATCACCTCAAGAAGCTCACCGACAAGAAGGGCTACCCCACCACCGTCGGCGACGAAGGCGGTTTTGCCCCGAACGTCTCGGGCACCGATGAAGCCCTCAACATGATCCTCGAAGCCGCCGCCAACGCCGGCTACGAGCCGGGCCGCGACATCGTCCTGGCCCTCGACTGCGCCGCCTCCGAGTTCTACAAGAACGGCAAGTACGAGCTGGTCGGCGAAGGCCTGTCGCTGACGTCCGAAGGCTTCACCGATTACCTCGCCACCCTGGCCGACAAGTTCCCGATCATCTCGATCGAAGACGGTATGGCCGAAGGTGACTGGGCTGGCTGGAAGCACCTGACCGACCGCCTCGGCAAGAAGGTTCAGATCGTCGGTGACGACCTCTTCGTGACCAACACCCGCATCCTGAAGGAAGGCATCGACAAGGGCATCGCCAACTCGATCCTCATCAAGATCA
>ERZ650311.33-NODE-33-length-87702-cov-16.601127_pt1 | contig 87702 bp, 72 predicted proteins | sample MGYA00376247_ERZ650311 | MGnify/ENA primary metagenome ERZ650311 (study PRJEB26733, sample SAMN07839324) | wastewater metagenome | biome: small river; feature: stream; material: water | place: USA: North Carolina | collected 2016-07-28 ... | reverse complement strand
TCGCCACAGGCCGGCGCACCGACCATGCCGGTGCCCACGCCGTCGTCTTCCTTGCCGAATGCACCGACGTTACGGGGATTCTCGTAGTGGTCCAGAACCTTTTCGCTGTATGCCATTTTTGCTCTCCTGTCAGTGCGCTGCCCACTGCACGGTATCAAGATCGATGCCTTCCTTGAACATGTCCCACAGGGGCGACAGTTCGCGGAGCTTTCCGACCTTGCGCTGCAGCAAGTCGATTGTATAGTCGATTTCCTCGTCCGTCGTGAAGCGGCCGATGGTGAAACGGATGGAACTGTGGGCGAGCTCGTCGTTGCGGCCCAGGGCGCGCAGCACGTACGACGGCTCGAGGCTCGCCGAGGTGCAGGCCGAACCGCTCGACACGGCGATGTCCTTGATCGCCATGATCAGGGATTCACCTTCCACGTAGGCGAAGCTGATGTTCAGGTTGTGGGGCACGCGATGGACCATGTCGCCATTGACGAAGGTTTCCTCGATCTGACTGAGGCCCTTCAGCAGGCGGTCACGCAGGGCGCCGACGCGCTTGTTTTCTTCGGCCATCTCGAGGCGGGCCAGGCGGAACGCCTCACCCATGCCGACGATCTGGTGGGTGGCCAGGGTGCCGGAGCGCAGGCCGCGCTCGTGGCCGCCACCGTGCATCTGGGCTTCGAGACGCACGCGCGGCTTGCGACGCACGTACAGGGCGCCGATGCCCTTCGGCCCGTAGGTTTTGTGGGCAGAGAAGGACATCAGATCGACCTTCAGCTTCGAGAGGTCGATCTCGACCTTGCCGGTGGCCTGGGCCGCATCCACATGGAAGATGATGCCCTTCTCACGGCAGATCTCGCCGATCTCGGCGATGGGCTGGATCACCCCGACTTCGTTATTCACGAACATCACCGACACCAGGACGGTGTCCGGGCGGATCGCCGCCTTCAGCACGTCCAGGTCGATGAGGCCGTCTTCCTTCACGTCGAGGTAGGTGGCCTCGAAGCCGACGCGCTCAAGCTCGCGCACGGTGTCGAGCACGGCCTTGTGTTCGGTCTTGAGGGTGATGATGTGCTTGCCCTTGCCGGAATAGAAATGGGCTGCACCCTTGATCGCCAGGTTGTTCGATTCGGTTGCCCCGGAGGTCCAGATGATTTCCTTCGAATCGGCACCCACCAGCGCCGCGACTTCCTCGCGGGCTTCCTCGACGGCCTTCTCGGCGGTCCAGCCGAAGGCGTGGCTGCGGGATGCCGGGTTGCCGAACAGCTCGGTGAGGTAGGGGATCATCTTTTCCGCAACGCGGGGATCCACCGGCGTGGTCGCCGAATAATCGAGGTAGATCGGAAACTTGAGCATCTTCATCTTCTCCGTACAGCAAAAATTTTAAACCGTTCAGAAACTTAGACCGCCATCGCGGCAAGCGTTCGGAGGCCGGCGAGGTTCTCGCCCAGGGCCGTCAAAAATTCATCCACGTCGCGCCCGGTGCTGCCGGCGCCAAAGCTCACCCGCACCGCCGAGCGGGCCAGGCCCGCCTCGACACCCATCGCCATCAGCGTGTGAGACGGCTCTGGATTGGCGCTGGAGCAGGCCGAGCCGCTCGCCACCGCAAATCCGGCCCGGTCAAGCTTGCCGACCAGAGTCTCGCCATCCACGCCACCGATCGCGAAGAACGTGGTGTTGGACAGGCGCCGTGCATCTGCCGCGAAAATCTGTGCGCCCATGCTGGCGAGCCCGGCTTCGAGCCGCTGCTGGAGCCCCGCCATCTGTACCGCGCGGGTTTCGACCGCCGCCGCGGCCAGCTCACAGGCCTTGCCGAAGCCGACAATGGCCATCACGTTTTCGGTGCCGGAACGCAGGTTGCGCTCCTGGCCGCCCCCGGCCACCAGCGGCGCGAGTTCGACACGTTTGTCGATCACCAGCGCCCCGGCGCCCAGCGGGCCGTAAATCTTGTGGGCCGACAGCGTCAGGCCCTGCACGCCCAGGGCGCGAAAATCCACCTTCACCTTGCCCAGCGCCTGCACCGCGTCGCAGTGCATCCAGCCACCGGCAGCGCGCACTGCCCTGGCATGCGCGGCGACATCCTGGATCACGCCGGTTTCATTGTTGGCGAACATGATCGACACCAGCTTCGGCTTGCCGGCGAGGCAGGCCTCGAAAGCCACCGGGTCGATCCGCCCTGCTCCATCCACCGCAATCTCGTCAAACTGCCAGCCCTGGCGCACCAGCTGCCGGGCGGGCTCCCGCACGCAGGGGTGCTCGATGGCACTCACCGCAACGCGGCCCGGCTTCATCAGCGCCGCAGCGCCCTTGATGAACAGGTTGTTGGCCTCGGAGCCGCCGCTGGTGAACAACACCTCGGTAGGATGCGCACCCACGGCTGCGGCCACCTGGGCCCGCGCCTCGTCGATCGCTTTGCGCGCCGCACGGCCGTATTCGTGGCGGCTCGACGCGTTGCCGAAGCGCTCGCCGAACCACGGCCGCATGGCCTCACGCACCGCCGGATCGAGGGGCGTGGTGGCGTTGTGATCGAGGTAAACCGGCGCAAACACCGATCGCTCCTGTGAAATCAGGCCGTTGCCGGAACAACGCCCTTGGCGGACGCAGCCGAGCGCTCATCGTGAAGCACCGATACCTGTGCCGCCTTGGCCCGCTGCTGCTCGACGAGGTTGGCCAGCGTCACCGAGTGCAGGTATTCATACATGCGACGGTTGAGGTTGGTCCACAGCTCGTGGGTCATGCAGCGGTGCTCGTCCTTGCAGTTTTCCTTGCCACCGCAGGAGGTGGCATCCAGCGGCTCATCCACCGCGGCGATGATGTCGGCAACGGTGATCGACGCCATGTCCCGGGCCAGCGCGTAACCGCCGCCGGGGCCGCGGACGCTGCTGACCAGCTCGAAGCGGCGCAGCTTGCCAAACAGCTGCTCGAGGTAGGAGAGGGAAATCTTCTGGCGATCGGCGATGCCCGCCAGCGTCACGGGGCCCTCGGCACAACGCAGCGCCAGATCAATCATTGCCGTGACGGCAAAACGACCTTTGGTGGTGAGTCTCATGGTGGCTCCTGGGGGCGGGCAAATTAATAGTTGAACGTTTCAGTCAAGAATACCAAACCCGACAAAAACGATCAACTATTTTCACACCCGCAACACAGGCCGCTCAATCCACCATCTTGCCGAGCCCTTGCGGGTCGAAGGCGTCTTCGGACTTGGCCGCTTCCTCCACCGAAATCCCGGCTTCGGCGAGCTTGTCGAGCAGTACGCGGATGCGCCGGTCGGTCTCGACGGCGTGGTCGAGCAAGCCATGCAGCGCCTTCGAAACCGGGTCGTCCAGATCGCGGGTGACGCCGTAGGCGGTGAAGCCCATCTGCTCCGCCTTGGCCTCGCGGGCCCGGGCAGCGTCGTCCTTGCCGGCCTCGATGACGCGGGCCGGATTGCCGACCGCGGTCGCACCCGCCGGCACCGGCTTGACCACCACCGCATTGGAACCCACCTTGGCCCCGTCGCCCACCTCAAAGCCACCCAGCACCTTGGCGCCGGCGCCGATCACGACGCCACGCCCCAGCGTGGGATGGCGCTTGGTGCCACGGTAGAGCGAGGTGCCACCGAGGGTCACGCCCTGATAGATGGTGCAGTCGTCGCCGATCTCGGCGGTCTCGCCGATCACCACGCCCATGCCGTGGTCGATGAACACCCGCCGGCCGATGGTCGCGCCGGGGTGGATCTCGATGCCGGTGAGCATCCGCCCCACATGGCTGCTGAAGCGCCCGACCCAGCGAAAACCGTTGGTCCAGGCAAGATGGGCAAAACGATGCAGCCACAGGGCGTGCATCCCGGGATAGCAGGTGAGCACTTCCCACCTGGAGCGTGCGGCCGGATCTCGCTCAAGCACATTGGCGATGTCCTCACGCAGACGACTGAACATGAAAGGGAACTCCCGAAACGAATCGCGCTGTTTTCCGCCCCCGCCGGCCCGGGATGGAACCGGGCGGGAGATTTTTATTTCCGACTATTTTAGTCTACTTCTTTTCAAAGGCGGTCAGCATTCCACGCAGAATGTTGATTTCGTCCTTCTCGAGCTGGATCCGCCCAAACAGCCGGCGCAGGCGCGGCCACAGGCGCTTGGAGTTGCTCGGATGGAAGAAACCGCTGGCGGTGATCGCCCGGTCGAGGTGGCTGAAGAAGCCCTCCACCTGCTCGAAGGTCGCCAGCTCGGATTCGAGATTCGGCGGTTCGCCCGGATCGAGGGCCGCCATCCGCAGCTCGTAACACAGCACCTGCACCGCAGCCCCCAGGTTGAGCGACGAATACTCGGCGCTCACCGGGATCTTCACCGGCATGTGGCACAGGGCCACATCCTCGTTCGAGAGCCCGACCGTCTCGTTGCCGAAGACCAGCGCCACGTCACCGAAGCTGGTGCGCGAGACGATGTCGCCGGCGGCGTCCCGGGCCCACTTCATGGGCACTGCGAGTTCGCGCTGGCGCGCGGTGAGCGCCGCGGCGAACACCGTGCCCTCCAGCGCCTCGGCCAGGCTGCCGACCACCCGCGCACTGGCGAGGATGTCGTCGGCGCCGGCCGCGCGGGCGGTGGCCACCGGATCGGGGAAGGAATGGGGGGAGACAAGCACCAGTTGCGACAGGCCCATGGTTTTCATGGCCCTGGCCGCGGCTCCGATATTGCCCGGATGACTGGTACGGGAAAGTACTACACGCACGCGCCCAAGCGCGCCATCGTGGTTCATATTAAAATGCCGGGTTTCCGAATTAGTGTCGACCGGTGGGGGCAATCCTGCCCGGGCCGGCCAACCTTGCCAGACACCCATGCATCCCACTCTGAACATCGCCATCAAGGCCGCACGCCGTGCCGCCGCCGTCATCAACCGGGCTTCGAACGACGTCGAACTCCTGCGGGTCGAATCCAAGTCGCCCAACGACTTCGTCACCGAAGTCGACCGGGCTGCCGAAGAAGCCATCATTCAAGTGCTGCGCGATGCTTATCCGACCCACGCCATTTTAGCAGAAGAGTCCGGCGAGACCGGTCCGGAGGCCGAGACCGAGTACCAGTGGATCATCGACCCCCTCGACGGCACCACCAACTTCATTCACGGTTTCCCGCAATACGCCATCTCCATCGCCCTGGCCCGCCGCGGCGTGGTGGAGCAGGCGGTCGTCTATGACCCGAACCGCAACGAGATGTTCACCGCCTCCAAGGGCGCCGGCGCCTTCCTGAACGACCGCCGCATCCGCGTCTCCAAGCGCCTGCGCCTGCAGGAAGCCCTGGTCGGCACCGGTTTCCCGTACCGCCAGTTCGGCAACGTCGACACCTACCTCGCCATCTTCAAGGAGCTCACCCAGAAGACCGCCGGCCTGCGCCGTCCGGGCGCCGCGTCGCTGGATCTGGCCTACGTGGCCGCCGGCCGTCTCGACGCCTTCTGGGAATTCGGTCTGTCCCCGTGGGACATGGCTGCCGGCAGCCTGCTGATCAGCGAGGCGGGCGGCCTGGTGAGCGATCTGGCCGGTGAATCCGACTACCTCACCACCGGCAACATCGTCGCCGGCACGCCCAAGGTGTTCCCCCCGCTCATGCAGATCATCCAGGGCCACTGCGCCGACAAGATCCCCGCCTGATGCGCGCCGTCGCCCTCCTCCGCACCCTGCTGGCGAGCCTGCTGCTGATGGCAGCGCCCGCATTTGCCGGCACGGTGCTGGTGTGGGGCGACAGCCTGTCGGCGGGTTACGGCCTGCGCCCCACCGAAGCCTGGCCGGCGCTGCTCGAGCTGCGTCTGCACGAATCGAAACTGCCCCTCAAGGTTGTAAACGCCAGCATCAGCGGCGAGACCACCGCTGGCGGGCGCAGCCGGCTGCCGGCCGCGCTGCAGGCCCACCGGCCTTCGGTGGTGGTGATCGAACTGGGCGCCAACGACGGCCTGCGCGGTCTGCCCATCCCGGCCATGAACGCCAACCTGCAGGCGATGATCGACGCCAGCCGCCAGGCCGGCGCTCGGGTGCTGCTGGTGGGCATGCAGATGCCGCCCAACTACGGTCCCGACTACACCGCGCGGTTCGCCAGGACGTATCAGGATCTCGCCCGGACCAACAAGGTCCGGCTCGTGCCTTTCATGATGGCCGGCTTCGCCGACAAGCCGGATCACTTCCAGCAGGACGGCATTCACCCCACCGCCGAGGCTCAGCCGAAGATCCTCGACACCATCTGGCGCGAACTCAAGCCGCTGCTGCGCTAGGTTCGCTCCGCCCGCTCAGGGCAGGCGCAGCGACGGATTGTGCCCCTTCACCGCGCAGATGCGCTGGATCACCGCCGGCTTAGGCTCGGCCACCTCGCCCTGCTCGTAGGCCAGCACCGTGCAGGTGTCGGCCACCCGTTCGAACAACTCGTGAGAGCGCAGCAGGAAATCCGGATTGCTCGGCTTGCCGAAGCGCTCGTTGCCCACCATGAAGGTCTCGTAGATCAGCACCCCGCCGTGATTGAGCGCCGTCAGCAGCAAGGGCAGCCGCGGGCGGAAGAGATAATTGGTAACGATGATCGCGTCGAAGTGACGCCCGGCGTAGGGCCACGGCCCTTCCTCGATGTCGGCCTCGCGGGTGGTGAGGTGCGGCACCCCGGCCAGCAGCTCGAGCGCCACGGCGTCCCGATCCACCGCCTCGACCCGAAATCCCCGACCCGCCAGCCAGCGCGCATGACGACCGCTCCCGCACGCAAAGTCGAGCACTTCGCCGCCGGAGGTGATCAGTGAAGCAAAACGGGTGACCCACGGCGACGGGGTCAGAGAGGCAGCATGGCGCATCGGCAATCGGGCTCCCGAATCAGTATTGGAATGGCGTTCATTCTGTCAGATGGGCGCCGCGTCCGGCAGTTCCCGTGCGCAGCCGCCAGCCAGTCACGGGTAATTTAGTAAATCACCAGATTCTGATAGTCTTTCCCCGACCTAAAACCAGAACGAGGAGACATACATGAACGGGAGATTCATCGCCGCCGGACTGGGGCTTCTGCTTGCCGCCGGCGGTGCGCTGGCCGCCGACCTGAAACGTGCCGAAGAGATCGTCGGCGGGCGCTGCTTCATCTGCCACGGCATGGAAGGCGAAGCCGCTTCGGCGCTCTACCCGCGCCTCGCCAGCCAGCACGCCGACTACATCGCCCGGCAGCTCGCCGACTTCAAGAGCGGCAAGCGCAAGAGCGAAACCATGGCCGGGATGGCCGCCGACCTGACTCCGGAAGAGATGAAGGCCCTGGGCGAGTTCTTCCAGAAGAAACCCGCCACCCACAGCCAGAGCGCCGATCCGGACCTCTCCGGCGTGGGCCGCTACATCTTCACCAAGGGCAACCAGTATTCCGGCGTGGCCGCCTGCGTGTCGTGCCACGGCCCCAAGGGTTACGGCACGCCGCAACTGCCGCGCCTTGCCGGCCAGCAGGCGCTGTACATCGAGAACCAGCTCAAGCAGTTCAACACCCGCGAGCGCAACAACGACAACGCGGTGATGCACTCCATCGCCTCGAAGCTCTCCGAGCTCGAAGTCAAAGCCGTCGCAAGCTTCATCTCGACGCTGGAATAGGTGCCCAACGGTGGCCGGCAAGCCACGTGGGGAGCCTGCCACCACGGCAGCGTTTGACCTTGATCAGAACGCTGCCGATTAGTCCGACCGCCCCCACCTATTCGCGCGAAAATCAATCGGGTACCTGCACCCAGGCCAGTCGGGGGCCATTTCAAGCCCGGCGCCCGAAGTTCATGATTGGAGACGTCCATGAAGCTCCACCGAACGCTTGCACTTGCTGCCGCCATCGCAACCCTTGGTCTGATCTCTGCCCTCCCCGCACACGCGGCCGAAACACCCGTTGCAACGGCATCCAGGGAAGGCTGGTATCACCAGCTCGTGGATGCCGGCTTCGTCGCCGGCTATGCCGTCCTCCCAAAACCGGATGGCGTCCTGATCGTCGATTCACGCCCCACCGCCCGCAAGTACGATCCGGGGCACATCCCGACCGCCGTCAACATTCCGGACAGCCAGTTCGAGAAGCTCATCGACAAGCTCCCGGCCGACAAGCAAACCCTGCTGATCTTCTACTGCGACGGCTTTGAATGCCTGCTCAGTCACAACTCCGCCTTCAAGGCCGAGAAGCTCGGCTACACCCGGATTCACGTGTACGCCGCGGGCTACCCCGACTGGATCAAGCAGGGCCACATCGGTGCCGTCTCCGTCCCCTTCATCAAGAAGCTCCAGGACGAAGGCGCGCCCATGACGCTCATCGACTCTCGCCCCAAGGAGCGCAAGTACGACAAGGGGCACATCCCCGGGGCAATCAGCATCCCGGATCTGCAGTTCGACAAGCTCATCGACCGACTGCCCACCGACAAGACCAGTCCCCTGTATTTCTACTGCGAAGGCCTCGCCTGCACGCTGAGTTCAGACTCGGCCGCACGAGCGGTGAAACTGGGTTACACGCGAGTCAAGGTGGTGCCCGAAGGCTACCCCGAGTGGGTGCGCCTCTACGGCCCGGGCCCGACGTCCGAGACACCCGCCAGGCCCGCGATCCAGGTCGGGCGTGACACCAGCACGATCACCGTTGCGTCCTTCGAGCGGATATACCGTCAGGCACCCGACACCATCCACCTGATCGACGTGCGCGATCCCGCGGAATTCGCCAAAGGCAGCTTCAAGGGCGCCATCAACTTCCCGATCAAGACCCTCGAAAGCCGGATCGCCGAACTGCCGTCCGACAAACCCATCGTGTTCTTCTGCGGTGCCGGCGGGCGCAGCGGCGACGCCCACGATCTGGCCAAGCAGTTGCGGCCCCAGCTGCAAACCTACTTCATCGACGCCGAGATCAAATGGACCGCCGACGGCGGTTACACCATCACGGAGTAATCTCCGCCAGCCCGGCGAAAAAAAATCCGGCCACCTGGATCAGGTGGCCGGATTTTTCGTGGTGAGTGCAGGTTAGGCTTACACCAGCATGTCGGCCCAGATGTTGCGGGCCCAGGCCATCGCGGCCTTGCCCTCGATCTCGTTGGCCGCCGCCGACACACCACCGGAGCCCGGCACCGGCAGCACCGTCTTCTTCTCGGCGTCGTACTGATGCACCGAGGTCACGTGGATCACGTTCTTCGAATCCACGAAGCTGTAGCAGGTGTTCATCACCACGGGCGCCGGGTTGGGCGCTTCGCCCGCCAGCAGGTTGAGGATCGCTGCCGCCGTCACTTTGGCGTGCTGGTTGGCCATGTGGCCAGACTTGGGCATGGTCGGCGCCGGGAAGATCGCGTCGCCGATCACATGCACGCCCGGGGTGTTCACCGATTCAAAGGTCTGCCAGTTGATATCCACCCAGCGGCCGTTGATGAGCTTCACGCCAGACTTCGCCGCGATGTCGCCCGCGCGCTGGGGCGGCACCACGTTGAACACGTCGGCCTTCACCTTGTCGAACTCGAGGATCGCGGTGCGGTTGGCTGCATCCACCTCGCGCAGCTCGCTGTTCGGGCGGTATTCGAGGATGCCCGCGTACTTCTCGAAGGCCTTGGTGAACAACCCCTTCTTGGAGGTGATCTCCTCGTTGGCGTCGAGCACCAGCACCTTGGATTTCGGCTTCTTCTGCTTGAGGTAGTTGGCCACCAGGCACGCCCGCTCGTAGGGCCCGGGCGGGCAACGGTAAGGCGCCTTGGGGATTGACAGCGCGTACACGCCGCCGTCCTTCATGTCCTCCAGCTGCTTGCGCAGGGCAACGGTCTGCGCGCCCGCCTTCCAGGCGTGGAGCACCACCGCCTGAGCCGCCTCGGTCTCGAGACCCGGCACCTGGTCGAACATGAAATCCACCCCCGGCGACATCACCAGCCGGTCGTAGCTCAGCACGCCGCCCGAGGCCAGCGTCACCTTGCGGCCGGCGGCGTCGATGGCGGTGACGCTGTCCTGCAGCACCTTCACGCCCCAGGTGCTGCGCAGGCCGTCATAGCTCATGGTGATGTCGGCCATCGTCTTGTCGCCGCCAATCACCAGGTTGGAGATCGGGCACGAGATGAACTGCGGGCTGCGCTCGACGAGGGTCACATCCACGCCCCGCTCGCTCCACATGCGCAGGTATTTGGCCACCGTGGCCCCGCCGTAACCGCCGCCCACCACCACCACATGGCCGCGGGGCCGGCTTCCGCCCAGGGCGCAGCCACCGAGCATCGGCACTGCGAGCGCTCCGCCAGCAAGGGCGGCCGTCTTCAGGAAATCGCGTCGATTCTGCATGGTTCCGGGCCCCCTCATTTCTGGGCGGCGAAGTACGCCGCGATCAGCTCGAGCTGGGCTTCGGTATAGCCCTTCGAGATCTGGTGCATGATCGTCGCGGGCTTGGCGCCGGACCGGAAGTCACGCAGCTTCTGCATGAGCTTGTCCTTGTCGACGCCGGCCAGCGCGTCGTTGCCGGCGCCAGCCACCGCACGGCCGTTGGTGCCGTGGCAGTTGGCGCAGGTGGCGGCCAGATTGCGGGCCAGGTTCGGGTCGGGCTGGCCCGCGGCCTGGGCCGCACCGACCGCGCCGACCAGGCACAGGGCCGAAATCCATCGAAGCAGTTTCATCACTTCTCCTCCTTGAAGCCGCGGGCGCGGCGAGCAGTTGAGCCAGCTTATTGTTCTCCGTGACAGCCTGCATCGGCAAGCTGCCATGACCGTCGTGGTGCGGCCTTTCGTCAAAGCTTGTATCGCCGCGCGCGCTTCCGCACCGCACCAATATTAGCAATTGACTATATTAGTTTATGGTTATAAATTGTTTGAGATCAAGGGAGAAAAAAACTTAATTGCGCACGCCCCGATGCCCGCCTCCCTCGACACCGACCACTGGAACAAGGGAGAGACACACCCATGGCAGACCAGCCAACCCAGCGCGGACGCGTGCGCCCGGCGCCCGAGCACTTCCTGACCGAAGCGGACATCGCCGAGGTCAAGGACGGACGCCGCGACTTCCTGCGCAAAGCCTTCCTCACCGCCTCCGCCGCCATGGCCGCCCCGGCCATCGTGCGCGCCGAGGACGGCGATCCCAACATCTTGACCCTGCCGCCGTGGACCACCAGCCTCGGCCAGCCCGTCGCCGCCCGCCCCTACGGCCTGCCCTCCCAGTACGAGAAGGGCCTGCAGCGCCGCGAATCGCCGGGCCTCACGCGGATGTCGCAGGTGTCGGTGGCCTTCACGCCGCTGCAGGGCCTGTTCGGGATCATCACCCCGTCGGGCCTGCACTTCGAGCGTCACCACCAGGGCTGGAGCGACATCGATCCGTCCAAGCACCGCCTGATGGTGCACGGCACCGACGAAGGCTTCGTGAAGCAGCCCAAGGTCTATACCGTCGATGACATCCTGCGCCTGCCACCGGTGTCGCGGATGCACTTCATCGAATGTGGCGCCAACACCGGCATGGAATGGGGCAACGTGGCCGTGCCCACCGTGCAGTACAGCCACGGCATGCTCAGCTGCTCCGAATTTACCGGCGTGCCCCTGAGGTTGATCCTCGAAGACTGCGGCATCGACTGGAAGAAGGCGAAGTACGTGCTCGCCGAGGGTGCCGACGGCTCGTCGATGACGCGCACCATCCCCATCGAACTCGTGCAGTCCGACGAAGTGCTGGTCGCCTACGGCCAGAATGGCGAGATGCTGCGCCCCGAAAACGGCTACCCGCTGCGCCTCGTGGTGCCCGGCGTGCAGGGCGTGAGCTGGGTGAAGTGGCTGCGCCGCATCGAGGTGGGCGACAAGCCCTGGGCCACCAAGGACGAGGCGATCCATTACATCGACCTGATGCCCGACGGCCAGCACCGCCAATACACCTCCACGCAGGAATGCAAGTCGGTCATCACCACCCCGTCCGGCGGGCAGATCCTGCTGGATAAAGGCTTCTACAACATCTCGGGGCTGGCCTGGTCCGGGCGCGGAAAGGTCAAGCAAGTTGACGTATCCACCGACGGCGGCATCAACTGGCGCCGGGCGCGGATCGAGGGCCCGGTCAATTCCAAGTGCCTGACCCGCTTCAACATCGACTGGGTGTGGGACGGCAAGCCCGCGATCCTCCAATCCCGCGCGGTGGACGAGACCGGTTACGTCCAACCCTCCTACGGCCAGCTGCGCGCGGTGCGCGGCACCAAGTCGATCTACCACAACAACGCCATCCAGTCGTGGAAGGTTGCTGAAAGCGGGGAGGTGAGCAATGTCCAGGTTCTCTAAGACTCTCGTCGCCATCGCCCTGGCTGCCTGCGCCACCGGCGCCCTGGCCGACGGCAAGTACGCCGGCGTGGGCCGCGCCGCCAAACCGGCCGAGATCCACGCCTGGGACATCGACGTGCGCCCCGACTTCAAGGGCCTGCGCCCCGGCAGCGGCAGTGTCGATCAGGGCCAGGAAACCTGGGAAGCCAAGTGCGCGTCCTGTCACGGCAGCTTCGGCGAATCCAACGAGGTGCACACCCCGCTGATCGGCGGCACCACCAAGGACGACGTGAAGACCGGCCACGTGCTGTCGCTGGTCAAGGGCGACGCCCCCCAGCGCAGCGCGATCATGAAGGTCGCCACCGTCTCCACCTTGTTCGACTACATCAACCGGGCGATGCCCCTCACCGCGCCCAAGTCGCTCACCAACGACGAGGTGTACGGCCTGGTGGCCTACCTGCTCAACCTGGCCGAGGTGGTGCCCGGCGACTTCGTGCTCACCGACAAGAACATCGCCGAAGCCCAGGCCCGCATGCCCAACCGCAACGGCATGACCACCAACCACGGCCTGTGGCCCGGTGCGCCCGCCAGCAAGGGCGGCATCGGCAACGGCGGCAAGCCGGACGTGAAGAGCATCGCCTGCATGAGTAACTGCAAGACCGAGGTGAAGGTCGGCTCGCTGCTCCCGGTGTATGCCGAGACGGCCCACGGCAACCTCGCCGAGCAGAACCGCCCGGTGGGCCCGGTACGCGGCAAGGACACGTCCGGCAAGGCGCCGGCCGAGGCCAGGCCCGCAGCCCAGAGCGACAACGCCGCCGCCACAAAGCTCGCCAGTGACAGCGGCTGCATGGCGTGCCACGGCGTGGCGAACAAGATCGTCGGCCCCGGCTACAACGAGGTCGCCGCCCGCTACAAGGGCCAGACCGACGCCGAGGCCAAGCTGACCGCGAAGGTGAGAGCGGGTGGCCAGGGCGCATGGGGGGCGATCCCCATGCCGCCCCAGAGCCAGCTCAAGGATGACGACATCCGCCGCCTCGTGAAGTGGATTTTGTCTGGCGCCAAGGCGCAGTAACCCAGGATCAACCAAGGAGAGAGACCCATGAACAACCAACGCCGTGAAATCCTCAAGGCCGGCGGCGGGCTCGGCCTGTTCGGCCTGCTGGCCGCCGCCGGCCTGCTCACCCCGGGCGAGGCTCGCGCCGAGTGGAACAAGGCCGCCTTCGACGCCAAGACCATCGACGAAACCCTCAAGGCCCTCGGCGCCACCGCCCCGGCCAACTCCGCCGATGTGCAGCTCACCGCCCCGGACATCGCCGAGAACGGCGCCGTGGTGCCGGTAGGCGTGGTGTCGACGCTGGCCGGTGTCGAGGCCATCGCCATCCTCGTCGAGAAGAACCCGAACCCGCTCGCCGCCAGCTTCACCCTGCCCGCCGGCACCGAACCCTCGGTGCAGACCCGCGTGAAGATGGGCCAGACCTCCGACGTGTATGCCCTCGTGAAGGCCGGCGGCAAGTTCTACATGGCGAAGAAGGAAATCAAGGTCACCCTCGGCGGCTGCGGCGGCTGAGCCCTGCGCGCTTCATTACAGAAAGGAATCGAAATGGCAGATCCGATGAAGATTCGCGCAAGCGCGAAGGATGGCATCACCGAAGTGAAGATCCTGATGAGCCACGAGATGGAAACTGGGCAGCGCAAGGATTCGTCCGGCAACCTGGTGCCGGCCCATTTCATCACCGAAATCACCGCCGAGCACAACGGCCGCCAGGTGCTGGCCGGCCAGTTTGGCACGGCGATCTCGAAGAACCCCTACCTGGCCTTCAAGTTCAAGGGCGGCGCCAAGGGCGACAAGCTCGCGGTGAGCTGGGTGGATAGCAAGGGCGACAAGCGCACCGACGAAGTGCAGATCGCCTGATGCCCGGCGCTGCCGGCCGATACGCCGGCAGCGCCCCCGCAAGCCGACCCACAGACCGCCCCAAGGCGGCACGGCCCCCACCAGAAGGAGGAAGACACATGCAGCCCAACCTGCGCACCGCGCTGGCCACCGCCGCCATCGCCCTCGCCGGCCCGGCCTTCGGGCAAGGCGGCACGATGGACGAGATCGCCAAATACCGGGAGATGCTGGCCGACGGCAACCCCGCCGAGCTCCTCGAAGCCAAGGGCGAAGAGCTCTGGAAGAAACCCCGCGGCCCGAAGAACGCCAGCCTCGAGCAATGCGACATGGGCCTCGGCCCGGGCAAGCTCGACGGCGCCTACGCCCAGCTCCCGCGCTACTTTGCCGACACCAAGAAGGTGATGGACGCTGAATCCCGCGTCGTCCATTGCATGGTGAGCCTGCAGGGCTTCACCCAGGCCGAAGCCACGAAGAACTGGTACTCGAGACCCGGCCAGGATTCCGACATCGAGGCGCTGGTCACCTACATCGGCGGCAAGTCCAACGGCGTGAAGATCAATGTGCCGGCGCGCCACCCCGAAGAAGCGCGGATGGCGAAGGTGGGCGAATACATTTTCTACCGCCGCAGCGGCCCGCAGGATTTCTCCTGCGCCATCTGCCACGGCCAGGAAGGCAAGCGCATCCGCCTGCAGGAGCTCGGCAACCTCACCACCCAGGCCGGCGCCGGCACCGCCATGAGCACCTGGCCGTCGTACCGGGTATCCCAGGGCGCGGTGTGGACGATGCAGCGGCGCCTGATCGACTGCATGCGCCAGGCCCGCTGGCCCGAGCCCCAATACCTAGCCGATTCCATCATCGCGCTGGAAGTCTTCCTCCAGAAGACCGCCAGCGGCACCGTGATGCAGACCCCCGGCATCAAGCGCTGAGCCCCGGAGACGACCATGAAAAACACCTTCATCGCCGCCCTCCTCGCTTTGGGCGCCACCGGCATCCATGCGGCCGATCCGGTCGCCTTCCAGGCCGAGCAGATCTTCCGGAGCTCCTTCCGCCCCGACAACCCGAAATACTGGATGACCCGTCTCGACCAGGACGAGGCCATGCGCCTGTGCAGCCAGTACAAGGACAACCCGCCGCCCAAGGTGCGCGCCCAGATCGAGAAAGCCCAGCAGGCCACGATCCGCTACCCCGTCGAAGGCAAGCTCATCGGTGACTGGAAGGAAGGCGAAAAGCTCGCCGCGGTGGGCACCGGCGGCCACATCGGCTTCATCCAGCCCGACCCGCCGGGCCGCGTGCGTGGCGGCAACTGCTACGCCTGCCACCAGCTCGCCAAGAAGGAAGTCGCCTACGGCACCATCGGCCCGAGCCTCCAGCACTTCGGCAAGCTGCGCGGCAACAGCGACGAGATCATCAAGTACACCTACGACAAGATCTACAACTCCAACGCCTTCACCGCGTGCACGAACATGCCGCGCTTCGGGCTGCACAACTGGCTGACGCCCGAGCAGATCACCCACATCGTCGCCTTCCTGGTCGATCCCGAATCGCCCGTGAACAAAGATTGAGAACGGAGTCCATCGCATGTCCATGAACCGTCGGGATTTCCTCCAGGTGCTGGCCGTTGCCGCGGCCGGCGGCCTGGCGCTGCACAGCAATCCGTCCGAGGCTGCCAAGTCCGCCGCACGCATGTACGACCTGCCGCGCTTCGGCTCGGTGAGCCTGCTCCACATGACCGACTGCCACGCGCAGCTCCTGCCGATCCACTTCCGCGAGCCGGACGTGAACCTGGGCGTCGGCCCGATGGCCGGCCAGGTGCCGCACCTCGTCGGCGAGAACCTGCTGCGCCACTTCGGCATCCGCCCCGGCACACCGGAGGCTCACGCCTTCACGTATCTGGATTTCGTGAAGGCCGCCAAGACGTATGGCAAGGTCGGCGGCTTCGCCCACCTCGCCACGCTGGTCAAGCAGCTCAAGGCCAGCCGGCCCGGCGCGCTGCTGCTCGATGGCGGTGACACCTGGCAGGGCTCCGGCCTCAGCCTGTGGACCAACGCCCAGGACATGGTCGATGCCTGCAAGGCGCTGGGCGTCGATGTGATGACGCTCCACTGGGAAGCCACCTACGGCGAAGCCCGCGTCAAGGAGATCGAGGAGAAGGATTTCGCCGGCAAGGTGGATATCGTCGCCCAGAACATCAAGACCGCCGACTTCGGCGACCCGGTGTTCAAGCCCTACGTGATCCGCAACATCAACGGCGTGCCGGTGGCCATCGTCGGCCAGGCCTTCCCCTACACGCCCATCGCCAACCCGCGCTGGCAGGTGCCCAACTGGAGCTATGGCATCCAGGACGACAACCTGCAGAAGGTGGTCGACGAAGCCCGCGCCGCCGGCGCCCAGGTGGTGGTCGTGCTGTCCCACAACGGCATGGACGTGGATCTGAAGATGGCGAGCCGGGTGCGCGGCGTCGATGCCATCCTCGGCGGTCACACCCACGACGGCGTGCCCGCGCCGGTGATCGTGAAGAACGCCGGCGGCCAGACGCTGGTCACCAACGCCGGCTCCAACGGCAAGTACCTGGGCGTGCTGGATCTCGACGTGAAGGCCGGCAAGGTGGTCGACTTCCGCTACAAGCTGCTGCCCGTCTTCGCCAACCTGATCCCCGCCGACCCGACGATGGACGCCCTCATCAAGAAGATGCGCGCACCGTATGAGGGCAAGCTCGCCGAGAAGCTCGCGGTGAGCGAAGGCCTGCTGTATCGCCGGGGCAACTTCAACGGCTCGTGGGACCAGCTCATCCTCGACGCGCTGCTCGCCGAGAAGAACGCCGAGATCGCCTTCTCGCCGGGCTTTCGCTGGGGCACCAGCCTGCTGCCCGGCGACACCATCCGGATGGAGCACCTGCTCGACCAGACCGCCATCACCTACCCGTGGACTACCGTCACGATGATGAGCGGCGAGCAGATCAAGACCGTGCTCGAAGACGTCTGCGACAACCTCTTCAACCCCGACCCGTACTACCAGCAGGGCGGCGACATGGTGCGCGTGGGCGGTCTGCAGTACGCCTGCGACCCCAACGCCGCGATGGGCAGACGCATCACCGACATGCGCCTGGGCGGCAAGCCCATCGACGCCGGCAAGACCTACAAGGTGGCTGGCTGGGCGCCGGTATCGGAGGACGCCAGGAACGCCGGCGGCGAAGCCGTGTGGGATCTGGTCGCCCGCTACCTCAAGGGCCAGAAGGTGATCCGCGCCCGGCCCCTCAACCTGCCCACCCTCAAGGGCATGGCCGGCAACCCCGGCATGGCCTGAAGGCCCGTGCCAACCCGATCAAGGAGACGACGATGAGCCGCGCCCACGCATCCCTCCCCGCCTGGCTGCGGGTCATCGTCGCCGTCCTTGTCCCGCTGCTCGCCGGGCTGGCCGTGGCGGCCGAACTCAAGCCCATCCGCGTCTCCGAACACGCCTGGTACGTGCTGGGCGATTCGGGCATGGCGTCCGGCGCCAATCAGGGCTTCAACAGCAACGCCGGCTTCGTGGTCACCCGCGACAGCGTGGTGGTCATCGACGCCCTCGGCACGCCGGCGCTGGGCGAGGCGCTCCTCGCCGCAATCCGCAAGATCAGCGACAAACCGATCCGCCGCGTGATCCTCACCCACTTCCACGCCGACCACTTCTACGGCCTGCCCGCTTTCAAGGCCGCGGGTGCCGAGGTGTGGGCCCACCGGGCCGGGCGCGACTACTTCACCAGCGGCGAAGCCGCCGCCCGCCTCGCCCAGCGCCGGCAGGATCTCTTTCCGTGGGTGGATGAATCCACCCGCCTCGTCGAGGCCGACCACTGGCTCGACGGCGACACCCGCTTCGAGGAAGGCGGGCTGCACTTCCGGGTGAGCTTTCTTGGCCCGGCCCATTCGTCCGAAGACCTGATGGTCAGCGTGGACGAAGACGGCGTGGTTTTCTGCGGCGACATCCTCTTCGCCGGGCGGATTCCCTTCGTGGGCAGCGCCGACAGCCGCCGCTGGCTCGTCGCCATCGACCAGCTCGCCGCGCTCAAGCCGAAGATCCTCGTCACCGGCCACGGCCGCCACTCCACCAACGCCGCCGCCGACCTCACCCTCACCCGCGACTACCTCATCTACCTGCGCGAGCAGATGGGCCGGGCGGTGGATGAGATGGTCCCCTTCGACGAAGCCTATGCCCGCACCGACTGGCGGCGCTTCAGCAATCTCCCCGCCTTCGAAGCCGCCAACCGGATCAACGCCTACGGCACCTATCTCACCCTGGAGCGCGAATCTCTCGCCCGCTAATCCGATGCGCGCCGGCCTGCTCGCCCTGATCCTCGCCTTCAGCCTCGCCCTGGCCGGTTCGCCCGCTTCCGCCAAGGGGCCGCTCGGATCACGGCTCCACGACCCTGCCGCCCGGCCCGACGTGCTCTACGTCGTCCTCTTCAGCCTGCCCGACTGCCCCTACTGCGTGGCGATCCGCGACGCCTACCTGCCGGCCCTGCCCGACGACCCGCGCTTTCGCGAGCGGGTGCGCATCCGCGAGGTGTCCATCAGCAGCCCTCGCCCGATCACCGATTTCGATGGCACCCTCGCGCGCCAGGCCGACATCGCCCGCCGCTACGGCGTCAAGTTTGCGCCGACGGTACTCTTTCTCGACAAGGGTGGACAGGTGCGCGCCGAAGCGCTGCTGGGCGGTGACAGCGTGGGGTTATACGGCGGCTATCTGGAGAAGCGGGTGCTTCAGGGGCTCGACGCCGCGGCGGCCCACTGAAGCAGGCGCCGCTTTGGCGGCCTACTTGAACTGGTAGTAGCGGTGATTGAGCCAGGCGACCACGTCTTCCTCATCCTCGGGAAACCAGCCGGTCTTGAGCTGGCTGCTGCAAAAGCTCACCTGGGCGTGGAGCTGGGACAGGCTCTTCACCTTGCGGTCGCTGCGCAGGTAAAGCTTCGAGCCATCACCGCCAATCAGGCGCTGGTGGCACGCGGCACAGTTTTTTTCGGTCACCAGCTTTTCGCCCGCGGCCGGACTGCCGGCCCAGGCGCCCGCGGCCACCGTAAGGCCGGCCGCCAGCATCAGGAATTGCGTTGCGTTCATGGTCTGCCTCTCCGGAGGTTGATCGGATGAAATCCACGGAGGAAGTATGAAACATTTTGCCGCCAGCGCCATGATCGCGCTGCTTGTCATCGGTCTTCCCCTGCCGGGCACGGCCCAGGTGGACCCCGCCAGTGTGCCCGAGATCAAGCGTAGCCGGCTCCAGCTCTACCTCACCGCCCGCGAAGCCCACGACATCTATTCCCGCGAACCGGCCCGAACCCTCTTCCTCGACGTCCGCACCCGCGCCGAAGCCATGTACGTGGGCATGCCCAGTGATGCCGACGCCCTCGTGCCCTACGTCGAACACCAGGAGCTGATGACCGACTGGGACGACCGCAGGGGCATGTACCAGCTGATGGCCAACAGCGATTTCCTGACCGAAGCCGAGACCCGCCTCAAGCAGAAAGGGCTCACCAGGACCGACCGGGTGATCCTGATCTGCCGCTCGGGCGACCGCAGCGCCCACGCCGCCGACCTCCTCGCCAACGCCGGCTACACCCGTGTTTACAGCGTGGTGGATGGCTTCGAGGGCGACACCGCCAAGGACGGCCCGAAGGCCGGCCAGCGCATCGTGAATGGCTGGAAGAACGCCGGCCTGCCCTGGTCGTACAAGCTCGACAAGGCCAAGATGTACTTCCCGCGCTGATCGCCGCCGGCTCGGGCCGCTTGGCACCGCCGGCCCCGCGCCCGTAAGCTACGGGGCTCCGGCCTCTCCGCGTCCCCTGCCATGTTCCGAATCCGCACTCTTGCCGCGGCCACCGCCGCGCTCCTCGCCACCTTCGTCACGCCGGCCCACGCCGGCAAGACCCTCGACGCCATCAAGACCAAGGGTCAGCTCGCCTGCGGCGTGAGCACCGGCGTGATCGGCTTCTCCGCCGCCGACAGCCAGGGCCAGTGGCGCGGGCTCGACGTGGACGTGTGCCGGGCGATCGCCGCGGCGGTGCTGGGCGACCCGAACAAGGTGCGCTGGGTGCCCCTCAACTCCCAGCAGCGCTTCACCGCCATCCAGTCGGGCGAGGTGGACATCCTCTCCCGCAACACCACCTGGAGCCTGACCCGCGACGCCGGCCTGGGCCTGCACTTCACCGCCGTCACCTACTACGACGGCCAGGGCTTCCTGGTGGCGAAGAAATCCAAAGTCACCAGCGCGAAGCAGCTCAAGAATGCCGAGATCTGCGTGCAGTCCGGCACCACCACCGAACGCAACCTCGCCGACTGGTTCCGCGCCCAGGGCATCAAGGTCAAGCCGGTGGTCTTCGAGAAGTTCGAGCCGTCCATCAAGGCCTTCTTCAGCGGCCGCTGCCAGGCCTACACCACCGACGCCTCGGCGCTGGCCTTCATCCGCACCAAGGAAGCGCCCAATCCGGACGACTACCTGGTGCTGCCCGAGATCATCTCCAAGGAGCCCCTCGGCCCGGCCGTCCGCCGCGGCGACGACGAGTGGTTCGCCATCGTCAAATGGGTAGTCCAGGCGCTCGTCGAAGCCGAAGAGCTGGGCATCACCCAGGCAAAGGTGGATGCCCTCAAAACCTCGCCCGACCCGGCCGTCCAGCGCTTCCTCGGCGTGGGCGAAGACCTGGGCAAGAGCCTCGGCCTCGACCGGGAATGGGCCGCCCGCGCCGTCAAGGCCGGCGGCAACTACGGCGAACTCTTCGAGCGCAACGTGGGCGCCGGCTCGCCCCTCAAGCTGCCCCGCGGCCTCAACGCCCAGTGGAACAAGGGCGGCCTGATGTACGGCCTGCCGCTGCGCTGATTCCATCGCGGGCGCCAACGCCCGCGACACCCGCAATGCACGCAAAACAGCTCTCCCGCATCGCCGCCCAGGCGCTGATCGTCCTCGCCGTCGCCGGCCTGCTGGCGCTGCTCGTCACGACCACCGCCGGGCACCTCGCCCAGCGCGGCATCCGCAGCGGCTTCGATTTCCTGCTCGAGCCCGCCGGCTTCACCCTGGGCGAGACCGCGATCCCGCTGGATGCGGGCGACTCGACCCTGCTGGCCTTCGCCGCCGGCCTCGCCAACACCCTGCGCCTGGCCCTGCCCGGCGCGGCGCTGGCCCTGGGGCTGGGCGTGCTGGTGGGCTTCGGGCGGCTCGCCGAGCATCCGCTGGTGCGCGGCCTCGCCAGCGCTTTCGTGAATGCCTTTCGTAACATCCCGCTGCTGCTCCAGCTGCTGGCGTGGTATTTCATCCTCACCGACCTGTTGCCCGCCTCCGACGCCGCGCTGCGCCTCGCACCCGGCGTGTTCCTCAGCAAATCCGGGCTGGCCCTGCCCTGGTGGGGCGAGGCCGGCTTCGAGATCCCCGAGCCCGCCGGCTTCGGCATCGACGGCGGCGCCCGCCTCACGCCGGAATACCTGGCGATGCTGATCGGCCTTGTGATCTACACCGCCGCCTACATCGCCGAGATCTTGCGCGCCGCGGTCGAGGCCCTGCCCCCCGGCCAGCGCCTCGCCGCCCTGGCGATGGGCATGACGCCGCGCCAGACCTTCGGCCTCGTGCTGCTGCCCCAGGCCTGGCGCGCCGCGCTGCCGCCCGTCACCAGCCAGCTCCTCAACCTGTTCAAGAACGCCTCCCTGGCGGTGGCCATCGGCTACCCCGATCTCGTCTCGGTGGCCGGCACCAGCCTCAACCAGACCGGCCGCGCCATCGAATGCCTCTCCATCGTGATCGCGGTGTACCTGCTGCTGTCGCTGGCGGGCGCGGCGGTGAGCCACCGGCTCGAACGGCGCGTGCTGCGGGGCGGTGTCGCGTGATGGGCACCGTGCTGGCTCCGATCCGCCGCCGGCTGTTCGGCGACGCCCTCAGCACCGCGCTCACGCTGCTCGTTATCGCCGCCGCCCTCGTGGCCTTGCCGCCGCTGCTGCGCTGGGCGGTGCTGAACGCCGCGTTCAGGCCCGATGCCGCCGCCTGCACGGCCCTCGACCACGCCGGCGCCTGCTGGGGCGTGGTGGCCGAGAAGGCCCGCTTCATCCTGCTCGGTCGCTACCCCGGCGACGAAAGCTGGCGGCCCATCGCCGCCGCCGGGCTGATCGTCGCCAGCTGGCTGGCGGTCGCCTTCGGGCGCATCGGCGGACGCACCGCCCTGCTCGCCCTGGCGTTGCCGCCATTCGCCGCCGTGCCGCTGCTGGGCGGCGGTTTTGCAGGCCTCGCCCCGGTGCCCACCGAACTATGGGGCGGCCTGCCGCTGACCCTGCTCCTCACTGCCGGCGGCATGGCCGGCGCGCTGCCGCTAGGCATTGCGGTGGCTTACGGACGACGCTCGAAGCTGCCGGTGCTGCGCGGTCTGCTCACGGCCTATGTGGAACTCGCGCGGGGGATTCCGCTCATCGCCGCGCTGTTCGTGGCGTCGTTTTTGCTGCCGCTGTTCTTTCCGGACGGCGTGGCCCTCGACATGCTGTGGCGGGTGCTGATTGCCATCGTGCTGTTCGCCGCCGCGTATCTGTCGGAGATCATCCGCGGCGGGCTGCAGGCGATCCGCCCCGGCCAGCTGGACGCCGCCGCCGCGCTGGGCCTCTCGCCGTGGCAGACCCAGCGCTGGATCGTGCTGCCCCAGGTGCTGCGGGCCGCCGCGCCGTCGCTGGCCAACAGCGCCATCGCCCTGTTCAAGGACACGTCCCTGGTCACCGTGGTGAGCCTGTACGAGCTCACCGGCTCGCTGGGTCTCGCCCTCGCCGGGGATGGCGAATGGCGGCCCTTCTACCTGGAAGCCTGGCTCTTCCTCGCCGTCATCTACTGGCTGGGCTGCGCGCTGCTGGCGAGGATCAGCTCCGCAATACGGCGACGGCCTTGATCTCGATGATGTAGCCCGGCACGCCGCACAGCTGGGCCGCGCCGATCGCCGTCCAGGCCGGGTAGTCGCGGGTCAGGTAGCGGTCCTTCACCTCCATGAACAGCGGCAGGTCGCGCATGTCGGTATGGAAGGTGGTGAGATCGACGATGTCGGTCATCTCGGCGCCGGCTGCTGCCAGCACTTTCTTGAGGTTCTCGAAGGCCTGGACGATCTGCGCCTCGCGGGGCTCGACGAGCTGCATGTGCTCGTCTCGGCCGATCTGGCCGGACACATAGATGGTGTCGCCGACCTTCACTGCCGGCGCGTAGTGGATTTTTTCGTAAACCGCTTCCATCCCCTTCGGGATGATGGGCTGGCGATCGCTCATGGTGGCGCTCCGTTGCAAGTTGGGGTGCCGATCCTAACCCGAAGCGCTAAGCCGCAGCCCCCGTCGCCACCTCGGCCAGAATCTCCGCCAGCCGCCGCACGCCCGGGCCGGCAAAATCCGGATCGGCGATCACCAGGTACAGCGTCACCCGCCGCAGCTCGGCGCCACCGAGGGGCAGCGGCTTGAGCCGCCCGTCCCCCAGCTCGCGCAGGATGTGGGCCTCGGGATACCACGCAAAACCGTGCCCGGCGCAGGCCGCGGCGATCGACATGGCCATGCTGCCAAAGGTCCAGCGCTGCTCCACTTCCACGGTGGTGCTGCGCCGGTCGCGCACCGACCCGCTCGCCCGCACTTGCAGATGCCGCCACGGGCGCAGGTCCTTCTCGCCGAGCTCGCGCCCGAGCTGATGGAGCGGATGGCCCGGAGACGCCACCGCCAGCAGCGGCACGTCGAGCAGCGGCGTGCCCAGAAAGCCCGGCGGGATGTGCGGCGTCACACCCACGTCGGCCGTCCCGCCCAGCAGCGCCTCCACGGTGCCCCCCAGCACCGATTCGATCACCTCGATGCGCGTCCGCGGCGCCTCGGCGCCAAAGCGCGCCAGGGCCTCCAGCAGCAGATCCGGCGGAAAGAGTACCTCTGCCGCCAGCCCGATCTCCGCCTCCCAGCCCGCCGACAGCTTGCGCGCCGCCTGCTCCAGATCGCCCGCCTCGGCCACCAGCGCCAGCGCCCGGCGGTACAGCATGTGGCCGGTGGGCGTGAGCACCGCCTTGCGGCCGTGGATCTCGAAGGCCTTCACGCCCAGCACGGTTTCGATCTTCTGCACCGCGTAGGTGACGGCCGACTGGCTCTTGAACAGCGCCTCGGCCGCCTGGGCGTAGCCGCCGGCCTCCACTACGGCGATGAGGGCCCGCCACTGGTCGAGGCTGAGATGGGGGGTGACGATCATTGATCAGATTATTAGATAGATTTAAACGAAATATTCTACTTTTTTATCTCCCGGGTAAATCATTAAATAGACACATCCCAACACCACCGGAGCCCTCAAAATGACCACCCTGCTCAAGATCAACGCCAGCCTGTTCTCCAACCAGGGCCAGTCCAGCCAGCTCGCCGACCGCTTCGTGGCTGCCTACGTGGCCGCCCACCCCGGCGCCACCGTGATCGACCGCGACCTGGCCGCCAACCCCGTGCCGCACCTGGACGCCGAGCGCTTCCTGTCCTTCCTGGCCAAGCCCGAAGCGCGCAGCGAAGCACAGCAGGCCGTCGTTGCCTTCTCCGACGCGCTGATCGACGAACTCCGCCGGGCCGACCAGATCGTGATCGGGCTGCCCATGTACAACTTTGGCGTGCCTTCCACGCTCAAAGCCTATTTCGACCACATCGCCCGCGCCGGCGTCACCTTCCGCTACACCGCGAACGGCGCCGAAGGCCTGCTCACCGGCAAGAAGGCGACCGTGCTCGCCGCCCGCGGTGGCAAGTACGTCGGCACCCCGAAGGACAGCCAGACCACCTACGTCCGCGACTTCCTCGCCTTCATCGGGATCACCGACGTGGAATTTGTGTACGCCGAAGGCCTCAACATGGGTGAGGAAAGCAAGTCCGCCGCCCTCGCCGCCGCCCACGCCCAGGTCGCCGAACTGGCCGCCTGAATACCGGAGACAGCCATGACCACCCGCAGCCTGACCGCCCTCATCCCCTCCCTCCCGGTGTCCGACGGCGCCGGCGTCAAGCTGCGGCGCAGCCTCGGCCACAGCCAGCGCCTCGACCCCTTCCTGATGCTCGACGAGTTCGCGTCGGACAACCCGGACGACTACATCGCCGGCTTTCCGCCCCACCCGCACCGGGGCTTCGAGACCGTCACCTACATGCTCGCCGGGGATTTCGAGCACCGTGACCACCTGGGCCACACCGGCCACCTGCGTGGCGGCGGCGCCCAGTGGATGACCGCCGGGCGCGGCATCATCCACTCGGAGATGCCGCTCCAGAAGAGCGGGCGCCTCCACGGCTTCCAGTTCTGGATCAACCTGCCCGCCGCCGAGAAGATGAAGCCCGCCGGCTACCGGGACATCCAGCCCGAGGAGATCCCCGAGGTGACGATCCCGGGCGGCAGCGTCAAGGTCGTCGCCGGCACCCTCGATGGCGTGGGCCACGCGCCGGTGCCGGGCCCGATCCAGGGGCTCTCGACCGCGCCGCTGTTCCTCGACGTGCGCCTTGAAGCCGGCGCGGCCTTTGCGCAGTCGGTCGAAACCGGCCACACCGCCTTCCTCTACCCCTACGCCGGCAGCCTGCAGGTGGGCGACGAAGGCCGCACGCTGCCCGCCCGCCAAGCCGGCGTGCTGTCGGCGGGCGAGCGCATCGCGGTGACGGCCGGCAACGAGGGCGCGAGCTTCCTGCTGCTGGCTGCCCGGCCCCTGGGCGAGCCGGTGGTGCAGTACGGCCCCTTCGTGATGAATACCCGCGAAGAGATCGAACAGGCCCTGGCCGACTACCGGGACGGCACCCTGGCCTGAAACATCGGCACACCAAAAACCCGAACACGGCGCTACGGCGCCGTGTCACATTCGGGAGATCGAAAACAGGAGCACACCATGGCCGGCTTTGAAAACTACGCCCAGGACACCCACGACATCGAACTCGAGATCGAACGCAAGGGCGTCGCCCTGGGCATCGACTGGACCAACGAAGACGCAGTGCGCGCCCTCGCCCGGGAGGCGCTGGATTTTGCCGGCGCCGCCGAGAAGGACAAGGAGCTCGACGCCAACCACCTCGACTACGCCCGCCTCGCCAAGCTGGAGCTCTTCGGCCTCGCCGGGCTGATGCTGCGCACGATGCAGGAGAGCGCATCCGCCGCCGGCTTCGAGAGCCACGGCGGCGACGCCTGGAAGGCCTTCGCCCGCGCCCTGTGGGCTGAGAAGAACCTCCGTCGCCCTGACTGACCGCTACCGCCCGCAAACTGTCGGATACCGTTCGTCGGTCTGCCAGAGCACGCCTTGATTTGCCAAATTGCATGTGCTTGACTGCACTGGCAGAGGCACTCGATACAAGTGTTTTCCACCATCATCCTGACATGATGGCATTGGTTTGCGCCTTGCCGGGCCGTGTTCCGCACGCGCCTCTCCGACGGCAGGGGCGCGACATGTTACCAAGCTGTTTCATCTCGTCGCCGAGGGTTTACGTTTCATCCGAATGGTGTAGATTGCATACGTAAACGCGGTGATCGGCAGCACGCAAGGCAAACCCCCAACTTTGCATCAATGGCCCAATCAGGGAAGGCGATGAAATGTTTATAGCCGGAACAAGCGCCACCCTCCGACGCCTGATCGAAGATCAGCTCGTGGCCTCTGGTGGGCTCGACGGCTACGATGTCCAGCTGTTCTCCACCCGCAATTTCACCGGCACCATCACCAACAAGGTTGCGCTCTTCCTCTACCGCGTCGAGGTGGATGAATCCCGGCGCAACGTCGATCTCCCCCGCCTCGCCCCCAACGCGCCCCGCCGCCAGGCCCTCGGGCTCGAACTGCACTACCTGCTCACCGTGTGGGGCCAGCGCAACGCCGAAGGCGAGCAGGTGATGCTTGCGCGCTGCATGGACATCCTCGACCGCCACGCGCTCATCACCGGCCCGCTCCTCGACCCGGCCTATCCGTGGGAGCCCGAAGACAGCCTGCGGGTGGCCATCAACCACCTCTCCACCGAAGACATGCTGCGCCTGTGGGACAGCCTCGAGCCGCCCTACCAGCTGTCGGTGCCCTACGTCGTGCGCACCGCCCGGCTAGCCGCCCGCGAGCGGCCCGATCCGGCCATCGCCGATTCGCGCACGCTGGTGTTCACACCCCAGGTGCCGTGATGCTCGCCGCCACCGACACGCCCCTCGGCTGGGCCGCCCGCCACTCGCCAGACCGCATCGCCGCGGTCGGTGTGCTGGCGGTCAAGGTGAGGCGCCACCTCACCGACGGCACCGACCCCGGCCTCACCCCCATCCCGGGCCTGCGGGTGCGCGTCGCCGGCCAGCCCGAACAGCCCCTGTGGCACCAATCCACCGGCCTCTATGGTTTCCTCGACATCCCGGCCGGCGAAGCCCGCATCGAGATCGACGACCCCACCGGCCGCTACCAGCCCCAGGCCATCACCGCCACTGTGCCCGACCGGGCTGATCTCAAGGCCGCCCTCGAAGCCGGCGAAGTGCCCCCCGCCGTGCCCTCCCCGGCCTACCCCGAAGTTGCCCTGCGCCCCGGCCTGACCATGGCCCTGCCCCCCGGCACCAGCGCCCTGTGGGGCGTGCTGCGTGACGCCGGCCGGCCGGTGCCCGGCGCGCTGCTCACCCTCGCCACCGTGCAGGGCGGCGCCGCCGACAGCGTGACCGCCCTCAGCGGCCCCGACGGCAGCTACCTGCTGGTGCTGCCCTTCGAGGTCATCGACCGCAGCGTGACCCCGCCGCTGCGCGCCTTCGACCGCGCCCTCACGGTGTTTGCCCCGCGCCCGGCCCTGGCCACGGCGCTCGCAACCAAAGGTTTTCTCGCCGGACAACCGGCCAATATCTTCGGACTCACCGCGGCCGGGCGCAATGCGCTGTTCCTGCCGCGCGACTTCCAACTGCGTGACGCTGGCGGCACCCTGCACCCGCAGGTTGGCGGCCAGAATCCGCCCGCTTCGGTTTCGGTCGGCGCACGGGTCCGGCTGGATATCGAGTTGTTACCCTAGCCAAGATGGAGGCTCGAAATGCCTGAATACCTAGCCCCGGGAGTTTACGTCGAAGAAACCAGCTTCCGCGCCAAGTCCATCGAGGGCGTGGCGACCTCCACCGCCGGCTTCGTCGGCCAGGCCCGCTTCGGCCCCACCGCTGGCCTGCCCACCCTCGTCACCGGCTTCGAGGAATTCCAGCGCCACTTCGGCGATGGCAATGACCTGCTGCTGGGTGGCGTGCCCACCACCAACCAGCTCGCCCACGCGGTGCGGCTGTTCTTCGAGAACGGCGGCAAGCGGGTGTACGTGTCGCGCATCTTCGTGCCCACCGGCGGCGGCTCGGTGGCCGCCAGCCGATCGGTCAGCAGCGCGATCTCGGTGCTCGGCACCGACCGTTTCCTGCGCGCCCGCTTCCCCGGCCGGGCCGGCAACGTGGTGGTCAAGATCGCCGCCACCCGCAGCGGCAACCTGCTCACCGGCACCGCCGGCAGCCGCCGTGTGATGGGCCTGCGCCTGGGCGACGTGGTCGAGGCCGGCGCGCTGAAGGAGAGCGCCGTCACCGCCGCCGGCCCCAACGCCGTCACGGGCGCCAACATCTACAGCGTCAGCTTCGACGCAGCGGGCAGCCCGCTCCTCACCAACGCCGGCGGCACGCTTGACCTCAACGGCGCGGCCCTCGCCGCAGTGCAGAAGATCACCCTCGACATCAGCGTCGGCCCCAATCTGGATGGCTCCACCGGCAGCCGCAGCGAGCAGATCCAGCGCCTGTCGCCCCACCCGGATTCCGACCAGTTCGTCGGCCGCGTGCTGCGCCACGAAGACCCGGACGCCGGCATCGAACCGCCCGCCGACCGCAGCCAGCGCATCTACTTCGATGCCATGGTCGACCTGCCCAGCGTCGCCGCCCAGCGCACCACCTTCGCCCGCGACCTGCTCACCGGCCTCGTCGCCGCCTCGCCGATCACCCTCTCCGGCGGCAGCGATGGCATCTCCCCGGATGCGGCCGCCTTCACCGGCGGCGGCAGCGGCCACGACGCCACCGGCCTCGCCGCGCTGGCCGAGATCGAGGACATCGCCATCGTCGCCGCGCCGGGCTCCGCGGCCCTCGCCTCGCCCATCGATCAGGCCGTTCGCGACGCGCTCGTCAGCCACTGCGAAAACCTGCGCTACCGCTTCGCCATCCTCGCCGGCCCGCAGGACGCCGATCAGGCCACCATCCGCCAGGTGCGCGGCCAGCACGACTCCAAATACGCCGCCATGTACTACCCCTGGCTCGTCGCCAGCACCCCCGGCAGCGCCCGCGAAACCGTGCTCTACTCGCCCGAAGGCGCGATGGCCGGCGTATACGCCCGCAGCGACATCGAGCGCGGCGTGCACAAGGCCCCGGCCAACGAAACCGTGCGCGGCGTGCTGCGCTTCTCGCGCAACGTAAACAAGGGCGAGCAGGACGTGCTCAACCCCGAAGGCATCAACTGCCTGCGCTTCTTCGAAGGCCGCGGCTACCGGGTGTGGGGCGCCCGCACCATCAGCTCCGATCCGGAATGGACCTACATCAACGTCCGCCGGCTGTTCATCTACCTCGAACACTCCATCGACCGCTCCACCCAGTGGGCGGTGTTCGAGCCGAACAACGAAGAGTTGTGGCTGAAGATCCGCCTCACCATCGAAGGCTTCCTGTACGACGTGTGGCGTAGCGGCGCCCTGCTCGGCGCCAAGCCCGACGACGCCTACTTCGTGCGCTGCGACCGCAGCACCATGAGCCAGTCGGATCTCGACAACGGCCGCCTGGTCTGCCTGATCGGCGTCGCGCCCACCAAGCCGGCCGAGTTCGTGATCTTCCGCATCGGCCAATGGACCGCCGACGCGTCCATCGTCTGAGCACCGATAACCGAAGCTTCAAAGGAGACCGGCAATGGCCACCCTGCGTGAAGACCCCTACGGCCCGTTCAACTTCAAGGTCACCATCAACCCGGCGAGCGGCGGCGAGTTTCGCGGCGGCTTCTCCGATGTCTCGGGGCTGTCCACCGAGATCACCCACGCCGACTACCGCGAAGGCACCGACGCCTTCAACCGGCCGCGCAAGGTTCCGCTGATGTACAAGGCGGGCGACGTGACCCTCAAGCGCGGCATGATCGCCTCGCTCGATCTGTGGAACTGGGTCAATCAGGTTCGCCGCGGCAACATGGACGCCCGCGCCACCGTCGTCATCGAGCTGATGAGCGAAGACCGGGGCAGCACCGTCGCCCAGTGGAAGCTCATCAACGCCCGCCCATCGAAATGGACTGGCCCGACCCTGGCCGCCAAGGGCGCCTCCGACGTGGCGATGGAAGAGCTCACCCTGGTCTGCGAAGACCTGGAATTCGAATAAGCCCACGGCCAACCCGCGCTGAACTGAGGTTCATTCCATGAGAGCCACCGCCCGGCCGCCCGAAGGGGGCGCTCACCCTCCCGTGGGGAGGTGGTCACGTAGTGACCGGAGGGCCGTAAAGTGACCGTCGCGCTGCTGGGCAGCCTGTGGCGTCCCGGGCTGCCGCCCGGCATCTACGAGGAACGACCCGCCGTGGCCACCCGCCCGCGGGTGCGTCTGGATGTCGCCGCGCTGATCGGGCTCGCCGAACGGGGGCCGGTGAACACCCCGGTCGTCATCGACGACGCCCGCCAGTTCGAGGCGATCTTCGGCCGTGCCCTGCCCGGGCTGCAGCTCCCCTTGGCGGTGCGCCTGTTCTTCGCCAACGGCGGCCGGCGCTGCGTGGTCGTGCGCTGCGTCGATCATGTGAACATCCGCACCACCCGCCTGCTGGTGCCCGGCTTCAAGGCGGTGCGCGGCAGTTCCCGGCGCCAGGTGCGCATCGCCGCTCGCAACCCGGGCAGCTGGGGCAACCGGCTGCAGGTGCGTGCCCAGCTCATCCAGCGCCCGGTCGCGCTGGGTTTCGACCCCGTCACCCACGCCATCCGCATCCCGCCCGACCGCCCCGCCGTGGGCGCCACCCTGCGCCTCACCGGCCGCCCCACCAGCCCCGGCGCTGCGCCGCGCAGCCGCTTCTTCCGGGTTGCCCTCGACGCCGCCCGCCAGCCCATTCTGGTGCCGCCCCCCACCGCGCCCTTCCTCGACGCCGAACTGCTCACCGCCGCTGTCGAGCTCACCCTGCGGCTGGACGTCTTCCTCGACGGCAAACACGTCGAGACCTGGGACGACGCCGCCCTCCACCCCAGCCACCCGCGTTTCCTGCCGCGCCTGCTGGGCCGCCGGGCCGCCAGCGAAGCCCTGCTGCCGCCCCGCACCGACACGCCCAACCCCGAAGACCCGGCCGCCGAGCCCGACCGCCTGTGGGGCAGCGCCGACGAGCCCTGGGGTTCCGACTACCTGCGCCCCAGCGCGCTGCTCACCGACGCCTGGCTGCTGCCCACCAAGGCCTTGCTCGCCGCGCCCACCGGCATCCTGCTCTCCGCTGCCGAGATGCCCGCCTCCCGCCACGGCCGCGACGCCACCGCCAGCACCGGGCGCCATCATTTCTTTGAAGCCACCTCGATGGCGCTGGCCGACCTCATCGAGGATTCCGACCACCGCTTCGTCGCCTTCAACGCCCGGCCACCGGCCCTCGACACCCTCGCCGTGTGGGATCAGACCCACCCCTTCGAGCCGGTCGCGCTCGTCACCTTGCCGGATCTGCTCCACCCCACGCCGCCCGAGGCCGTGAGCGTGCCGCCGGCCCTGCCCGACGAGCTGTGCTTTGGCGCCCAGTGCAGCCGCGGCAAGGCCGACACCACCGCCAACGTCCTCGACTACCCGCTGCTCGGTTTTGATGCCAGCGCGCTGCAGGCCAGCCAGCTTGCCCTCGTCCAGCACTGCGAAGCCCTCGGCGCCCGCATCGCCCTGCTCGACCTGCCACCGGGCCTGCGCGCTGGCGACATCGTGCAGTGGCGCCACGCCCTGGCCAGCCCCCGCGCGGCCCTCTACACCCCGTGGCTGCGGGTCGATGCCGACGGCACCGCCGCCACCGTGCCGCCTTCCGGCGCCGCCTGCGGCATCACCGCGCAAGTGGAAAACGACACCGGCGTGTGGGCCGCGCCCGCCAACCGCAACGTGCAGGGCGCCTTCGCCCGCGCCGACGACGCCGGCCTGCCCGAACCCGGCTTCCTGTTCGAAGAGCGCATCGACGAGATCCGCCGCACCGAGCGCGGGCTGATGCTCCTCGGCGCCCGCACCACCTCCACCGACCCGGACTGGACCCACATCCCGGTGCGCCGCCTGATCGACTGGCTCAAGGCCCAGCTCGCCGCCGATCTGGCCTGGGCGCCCTTCGAGCCCAACGACGCCGTGCTGTGGTCGGCCATGGCCGGCACCGCCCGCCGGCGCCTCAAGGCCCTGTTCAATGCGGGCGCCCTGGCCGGCCGCACCGACACCGACAGCTACTTCATCCGCTGCGACGCCAGCACCCACACCCAGGGCGATCTCGATTCCGGGCGGGCGATCATGCAGGTCGGCGTCGCCCCCGCCGTACCGGCCGAATTCATCGTCTTCCGCCTGGTGCGCAGCGGCGCGGACGATCCCCGCATCGAGGTCTTCTGATGCCCGCCCAGGCCATGCTCACCCACTTCAACTTCGCCGTGCAGATCGAGCTTTCTGGCCTCGGCGGCGACGAAGGCCTCGCCCTCGGCGGGCGCAAGGGCGCCTTCTCCGAGGTGCAGGGCCTGGAGATCACCATGGAGCCGGTCAGCTTCCGCGAAGGCGGCTACAACCGCGGCGCCCGCCAGCTCGTCGGCAAGACCACCAACCCGCCGCTGGTGCTCAAGCGCGGCCTGTCCCTCGACCCGGCCTTCTGGACCTGGATCCAGCGCTGCATGGACGGCACTTTTCCGCTGCCCTACATCTCCGGGACGATCCGGGTGCTCCAGGCCAACAGCACCGCCGCCGACGCCGGCGTGTGGCGCTTCGAAAACGGCATCGCCACCAAGGTCAAGTGTGTTGACCTCAACGCTGGCAACGCCCGCGAAGTCGCCCTCGAAGAGCTCCACATCGTCCACGAAGGCCTGAGCCGGGAGCAGTCATGAGCACAGCCCAGTTCCGCCGTGCCAAGCTCGTCCCCTTCGACGCCGGCGGTCGCAACGTCGAAGAGAACCGCGCGATCCCCCTCGACTTCAACCCCGAGACGCTGACCCTCAAGGTCTCCGCCGGCGAGCAGCGCGACCGCAGCCGCCGCGGCCGCCAGCAGGTGCAGAACGTCGGCTCCTCCAAGGCCACCCTGTCCTTCGAGTGCTATTTCGACTCCACCCGCCCCCGGGACGACAACGCCAACGACGATGCCGGCGGCGAAGAGATGCTCGACGTGCGCGTGCGCACCAAGCCCATCGCCGATCTGGTGCAGACCTTCGGCAGCGGGCGCGAGCAGGCCCCGCGGCGGGTCCAGTTCCGCTGGGGCACACTGCTCTTCAACGGCGTCATCTCGTCCCACCAGGAAGTCTTCGATTACTTCAGCCCCAGCGGCGTGCCGCTGCGCTCCAAGGTCCAGCTCACCCTCACCGAGCAGGAGTTCCGCTACGAGGTGAACGCCAGCGACGCCGCCCAGCGCCGCCAGGCCGTGGAGCAGGCGAGCGACGCCCGCAGCCAGGCCGCCGCTGCCGGCGCCGACAGCCTGCTGGGCGACGGCGCCAACGGCGGGCTGGGCTTCGATCTCTCCGCCGGCTTCGAGCTGTCCGCCAGCCTCGACGTGAATCTGGATCTGAGCCTGTCTGCCCAGGTCGGGCTGTCGGCCAGCCTGGGCGCCTCGGCCGACATCGGCATGTCGGTGGGCGCCGGCATCAAGCTCGACGCCTCCGCCGCCATCGACGTGTTCGGCCCCGCCGCGCTCGGCACCACCGGCGACCTGGGCAAGAGCGGGCTGACCATCCCCAAGCCCTCGCCCGGCCTCGCCGCCGCCGGCGTCACCCCCAACCCGTGGGCGCCGGACGGCCCGGCCCCGGGCAGCAAGGCCGCCGGGCTCGCCGCCGTGGTGAGCGACCAGCGCGCCGCGGGCGCCGTGGCCACCCTGCCCAAACCCACCGGCGGCGGATCGGCCTCCGGCGCCATCGCCTCAACCGAAAAGGCACCGCTGCCCGTGCGCGGCAGCCCGCCCCTGGCCCTGCGGCGCAGCCCGCCCGCCGGCAACCCGCTGTTCGCCGCCCGGAGCACGCCCGTCGAGCTCGCCGCAGGCGAACGCCGCCCCCGCTGGGAAAGCCTGCCCGCCACCGCGGCGGCCGCTGTCACCACCTCGGCCTCCAACCATTCCACCTGCAGCTGTGGCTGCAACTGTAGCGGCGGCTGCGGTTGCCGCCGCGGCTCGGGATGCTGACCATGACCGTCACCATCGGCGAACTCTCCACCACCATCGAAACCCTGCCCGGCGAAGGCACCGAGCGGGGCAGCGGCGGCGGCGCACCGGCCGAAGACGCCGCCTTCGAAGTGCGCATCGAAGAGCTCCGCGCCCTCGTCCGCGCCCTGGTGGCCGAAGAGCTCGAACGCCAGCTACGTCACCGGAGCGACTGTCCATGAGCGACGCGCCCCTCCTCGCCAGCGCCCGCCCGCAGATCAAGGTGGATGGCCGACGCGCCGAGCGCCTCGAGACCGACCTGATCCGCCTCGAAGCCCGCGCCGACGCCGCTGGCGTAGCCTCGCTGGAGGCCGTGTTCCTCAACTGGGGCAGCCGCGAATCCGGCGATCCGGTGGATTACGTGCACTTCCACACCGCCGACATCGACTTCGGCAAGCGGCTCGCCATCGCCTTCACTACCGGCGGGCAGGCGCAAACCGTGTTCGACGGCCTCATCACCGGCATGGGTGCGGCCTTTCCCGAGCTGCGCCCGCCCGAGCTCACCCTGCTGGCCGAGGACGCGCTGGCCGGCCTGCGCTACCGCCGCCGCACCCGGCTCTCCGAAAACCAGAGCGACGGCGACATCGCCTCGCGCATCCTGTCCGACGCCGGCCTCAGCCCCGATTCCGGCCGCAGCGGCGCCAGCCATGTGGAACTGCTCCAGGTGAACGAAGACGAACTCTCCGCCCTGCGCAGCCGCAGCGGCGACGCGCTCATCAGTCTTCGCGACGGCACCGCGCACATCAACGAAGCCTCCGCCCTCACCGATCCGCCGATCCGCCTCTCCCGCGAGAACGAGCTGATCCGCTTCACCGTGCTGGCCGATCTCGCCCACCAGCGGGGCGAGGTGCGCGTCCATGGCTACGACGTGGCCGCCAAGGAAGGCATCCACGAAAGCGCCGGCGCCGACGCCATCCGCCCCGAAGCCGGCCCTGGCCGCCTGGGCCCCGAGATCGTCACCCAGGTCTTCCCCAACGCCGCGGACGACCTGCACCTGGAAGCCCCCGCTACCGGCGCCGAGGCCCGCACGCTGGCCGAAGCCGCCCTGCGCCGCCGCGCCCGCCGCTTCGTGCGCGGGGTCGGCGTCACCCGCGGCACGCCCCAGCTGCACGTGGGCTCGAAGGTCGAACTCGTGGATCTCGGCCCGTGGTTTGCCGGCACCTATCTGGTCACCGCCGTCACCCATCGCTTCGACCAGCAGGAGGGCTTTCGCACCGAGTTCGAGGCCCAGCGGCCCAACCTGGGAGAATCCTCATGATCCCCGGCGCAAGCGCCACCCCGGCCGGCGACCGCCCGCGCCTCTACGGCGTCTACCCGGCCCTCGTCACCGACGTGCAGGATCCGGACAACCAGGGCCGGGTGCAGGTCAAGCTGCCCTTCGTCGAAGAGAGCGACGGCGGCAGCGCCTTGGCCTGGGCCCGCCTCGCCACGATGATGGCCGGCGGCGACCGGGGCACCTGGTTCATCCCCGAGGTGGACGACGAAGTGCTGGTCGCCTTCACCGCTGGCGACCCGCGCCGCCCGGTGGTGATCGGCGCCCTCTGGAATGGCGTGGACGCCCCGCCCGAGACGATGGACAGCGCCAACAACGTGCGCTCCGTCACCTCCCGCAGCGGCCACAAGCTCACCTTCGACGACACCGCCGGCGCCGAGAAGGTCGAGCTCAAGACCAAGGGCGGCCACACCTTCACGCTGGATGACGCGGCCGGCGGCACCGTCACCCTCACCCACAGCAACGGCGCCACCATCAAGATCGACGCCGTCGGCAACATCGAGATCACCGCCAACGTCAAGGTGAAGATCAACGCCCCGGCGGGCCTCGACGTCACCGCCGCGATGGTCACCGTCAACGCCGCCATGTCCAGCTTCTCCGGCGTGGTAAAGGCCGACACTGTCATCACCAACAGCGTGGTGTCGGCCAGCTACACGCCGGGCGCGGGGAACATATGGTAGCCAAGGCCCCCGCCGCGCGGCTCCTCGTTCCGGCCAACCGCAACCCCTCGCGGGAGCACCTGTTTGCAGGCGAGCCCTACTTCCTGCGGCCGGCCGGCGCGCTGCCCGTCGACGCCCGCCCGCGCATCCTCTCCTTCGAGAGCGATGCCTTCATGGACGACTTCCTGGCCATCGCCGCCGGCAAGCGCCCGGCTCCGCCCAAGCTCCTCCCGTGGCGCGACTGGGCCGAGCCGCCCGCCGGGCTGGTGGATGTCGCCGGCGCGCCCCGCTACCCGACCACCGCCACCGGCATCGTGCGCCGCCCGCCCGACGCCGCCGACATCGAAGTCAGCACCGGCCCGGCCATGGACGGTGACGGCATCCCCCATGGCCTCGTAACCAGCGAGAAGGCCACCACCCCGGCCTGGCTGCGCAAGCTCTACCTGCCCACCCACGAGCGCTTCAACCTCATCAGCTTCGACACCCACTGCGGCGCCGCCGGCCTGCCGCGGCTGGCCCGCAGCCGAGTGAAGGGCAGCGGCGCGGTGATCCGCCGGCTGGTGCCGGATGCAAGCTCGGAGCGCTGGGAAGACTGGGTCGCCGTCGACGAAAAGCACGGCGCCTGGCTGCCACTGCTGCCCGCTGCCCTCCACACCGGCACGCCGGTCGACCCGGCCACCATCACCCCGCCCGCCGGGCTCGAGGCGCGGCTGCGCACCTTGTTCGGCCTCGGCGCCACCGACCCGCTGCCGCCCATCGCCCTCGCCAGCCAGCCTCTCCTGCTGGTGCCGCCCGACGCCGGCCACGCCGCCGAGCACTGCACCCTCTACGGCTACCTGCCGGTGTTCAGCGCCGCGCGGGAGATCCCCGCCGAGCAGCTCACCGGCACCACCGCCGCAGAGATCGCCGCGGCCCTCGCCCAGCAGAGCAGCAACCGCCTCGCCACGCTCTTCCAGAGCGCCGCCGACCTGCGCGACGCCGCCCGCCCGCAGCTGCGCAAGCTGCTCGACGCCACCGTGATGCCGTCGCGCCCCGGCGTCAGCGCCACCGCAGACGCCGAGACCTTCACCACCGGGCTCGCTGCCAGCGCCCCGCCCGGATTGGGACAGGTGGGCGACGTGCTGGCCACCAGCATCGACCTCGCGCTCTCCCAGGCTCTCTCCCGCCTGTGGCAGACGGTCACCGCCGCCGCCACCGACGACGCCGACATCAACGGCAACGTGAAGGGTGCCGACACCCTGTGGGCCGACAGCCACGCCGCCAACGCCGCCACCGAGCCTGGCCTCTTCGACAGCCTGCCCGACAACAACCCCGCCGCCGGCAACCAGACCGCCCAGTGGCTCGCCGCCAGCGGCCCCGCCGGCGCCTGGGACACCCTGCTGCGCCTGCGCCTGCACCAGCTGATGGACGCCTGGCTAGCCGGCACCGCCCTGCCGCCGCCCGCCCAAGGCAGCTCCAGCCTCTTCAACCCCGGCCACCTGGGCCTGGTGGCGGTAATGGCCCTGCTGCGCCTGCGCGGCTGCCGGCTCGCCATCGCCGCCAGCATCAACCAGACCCTCTACGGCGACCGCAAGGCCACCGAGCTCAAAGCCTTCGCCGCCGACGGCAAACGCGCGCTGGGCCTGCCGGCGCTGGCCGAGCAGATCGAAGCCGTGCTGGCGATGGAAGCCGCCCGGGGCGACGTAACCGCCACCCCGCCGTGGCCGCCGGTGACGCTGCCGGCCCAGTGGATCCGCGACGTGCACGGCTACGGCCAGGCCATCGCCAAAATCTACGGCCGCTTCGACGACGGCCTCGCCACCGCCGGCAACGGTGCGCTGGATCAGCTCAAGGCCCGCGCGGCCGACATCGAGACCACCCTCGACACCGCCCTCGGCGGCCTCAAGCCCGGCCTCGGTATCGGCGCCGCCCGCCTCAGCTTTACCGAACAGCCCCTGTGCGGCCTGCTGGTGCTGCCGGGCATCCGCATCGACAGCGGGGTGCTCAACGCCTTCCGCACTGCCGCCGGCGCCCGCTACACCGCCGACCCCGAACGCGCCGCCCTGCCCGAAGCCCGCACCGGCGACGCCCAGCCGCGGCTGCGCTTCGACGCCGAGCACCTCTACGCCGCCTGGTGCTGGGTGCGCGTCGCCGGACGCACCCCCTGCGAGCCCGAACGCATCGTGTGGACGCAACGCAGCGAGCCCTTCTCCATCGCCGACCCCACCGACCTCCTCGGCGCCCGCCCGGCCAGCATCCAGATGCCCGACATCCCCAAGCTGCTGCGCGACATCCCGCGCATCGCCCGGGCCCGGGCCAAGCCCTTCGCCGGCATGGCCTCGCCGCCGGGCTCCGGGGTCGTCACCGGCGCCGACATGGCCGACACCCGCCGCGATTTCGGCATCGGCATGATCTGCAACTTCGGCATCCCCATCCTGACGATCTGCGCGCTGATCCTCTTCAAGATCATCTTCACCATCCTCATCGCGCTGCCCTCGTTCAGCTGGATGCTGTTCCTCAAGTTCTGCCTGCCATTTCCCAAGAGGGGACCATGAGCATCGACAAGCTCGGCACCGGCCTTCGTTTCCCGCTCGTCACCGGCGACGGCTTCGGCTGGATCTCCGGCGCCGGCGCGGTGGAGCAGTCCATCCGCACCATCCTCCTCACCGAACCCGGCGAGCGCATCGCCCGCCCCAACTTCGGCGTCGGACTGCGGCGATACCTCTTTGCGCCCAACAGCCTCGAACTGCGCACCCAGATCCGCGCCGCCGTCACCGACGCCCTTGCCCGGGATGAAGCGCGCATCCGCGTCGAATCCGTCGCGGTCAACACCGACCCGCGGGAAGCCACCGTGCTCTCCATCGCCATCCGCTACGAGATCCTCGGCGAACCCGGCGTGCAGAACCTCGTCTTCCCCTTCTACCTGAACGGGGGTAGCTGAGATGAAACAACGCCCCCCGACGCGCCTGCGGCGCCTCCCCCCACTGGGGGGCGGGCCGGCCGCTCCGGAGCGGCCGAGCGCGGCCGGCCCGTGGCCCGTTTCATGCACCGAGGGTGGCGCGCCGCGCAATGGAGAACTGACATGAAACAGCCCAACACTCGCGGCCTTTGTGCGCTCAGCGGCGCACCTCGCCGCCTCTCCACTCCAGGGAGGTGCTGAAATGGCCATCCTTCCTCCCCGCCTGGACGACCGCGCCTTCGACGATCTGCGCGCCGAACTGGTCCGCCGCATCCCCACCCACGCGCCGGAATGGACCGACCACAACGCCTCCGATCCCGGCATCGCGCTCATCGAGCTCTTCGCCGCCCTCGGCGACAACGTGCTCTACCGGCTCAACCGGGTGCCCGAAGCGGCGCGGCTGGAATTCCTGCGCCTGCTGGCGATTCCGCCCAAGCCCGCCCACGCCGCCCAGGCGATGGTGAGGCTCGAAGCCCGCAGGAGTCCGGCCCCCGTGCCGGTGGATTTCGCCGTCGGCAGCCCGACCCTCGAATTCACCGCCGGCGACATTCACTTCCAGGCCCTGGACGAAATCACCGTGCTGCCCCTGGAGCTTTCCGCCTGGATCAAGCAGCCGTATTCCGGCCCGATCCTCGCCGGTGGCATCGAGAACGTCAGCACCCTGCTCGTCGACCACCTGGGCAGCGCGCCGTCCCTCGCCCAGTACCGGCCCTTCCCCCTCGAAGCGCCCAAGGGCGGCCGGCTGCCGGCGCCCGTCTCGTCCGGCGCCAGCCTCGACGGACGCATCTGGCTGTGCCTCGCCGCCCCCGAAGCCACCTGGGCCGACGCCCTCAAGGCCGTGAGCAATGATGCCGCCGCTGCCCGCACCAATCTGCGCCGCGGGCTCTCCGGGCAGGTGCTCAACCTGGGCGCCCGCACCGACGACGCCCTGTGCGGCAGCACCGACCACCACCGCTGCCCCGACGCCGGCACCGACCCCGAACGCTGGCCCCTGCGCTGGGAGATCTCCACCGGCGGCTTCACCGGCGCCAGCGCCCAGGTGGACCGGGTGCGCTACCAACGCCTCGCCGTGGTGGCCGACACCACCGACAACCTGGGCCGTCGCGGCACGATCCGCCTGCGCCTGCCCGACGCCAAAGCCGGCGCTGAGCCCTTCGGCGACTGGACCGCCGCCAGCTTCACCCCGGCCGACCCCGATCTGCTGGGCATCGGCGAGCTCCCCCCGCGCATCGACAACGACAAGCTCGCCCAGCGCGTGCTCGGCTGGATCCGCGTCAGCCGCGCCGATGCCACCCACCCGCCCATCCGCCTGCGCTGGATCGACGCCAACGTGGTGCGCACCGAGCAGGCCGTCACCGCCGCGGCCGAGCTGCTGGGCTATGGCGACGGCCGCACCGGCCAGCGCCACACCCTGTCGCGCACCCCGGTCATCCCGGGCAGCCAGCAGGTGCAGGTGGCCGGCCCCCTGGGCTGGGAGAACTGGCAGGTCGTGGACAACCTCGCCCTCGCCGGCCCGGACGACCCCTTCTACACGCTCGACCCTTCCGACGGCAGCATCACCTTCGGCGACGGCATCCACGGCCGCATCCCCCTGCCCGGCGAGGCGATCCGCTGCCTCACCTACAAGTACGGCGGCGGCGTTCGCGGCAACGTGGGCGCCGAGCGCATCAACCGGGTGTTCCGCGCCGCACCGCCGGCCGCCCTCGCCCTCAAGGCCGCCAACCCGCTGCCCGCCGAGTTCGGCGCCGACGCCGAGACCCTGCCCGAAGCCAGCGCCCGCATCCCCGAAGTCCTGCGCCACAACGACCGCGCCGTGGCCACCGACGACTTCGCCGCCCTGGCCCTCGAAACCCCCGCCGTGCAGGTGGGCCGCGCCCATGTGCTGCCCCGCCACAAGCCCCACGAGCGGGTGGACGGCGTGCCCGGCGTGGTCACCCTGATCGTGCTGCCCGCCTACGACCCCATGCAGCCCGACCAGCCCACGCCGGACAAAGAAATGCTGCGCCGCGTGTGCGCCTGGCTCGAGCCGCGCCGCCTCGTCACCACCGAGCTCTACGTCACCCCGCCGCAGTACGTGCGTCTGTCGTGCTCGGTGGCCGTCGAGCCCGATGCCGGCGCCGGCGAGGAAACCCTGCGCCGCCACATCGAACTCGCCCTGCGCCAGCACCTCGCGCCCCTGCCGCCCTACGGGCCGGACGGCAAGGGCTGGCCCTTCGGCCGCGACGTGCGCGACCGGGACATCGAAGCCGCCACCCTGCGCGTGCAAGGCGTGCGGCTGGTGAACGAGGTGCTGGTGGTGGGTGAGGAGATCAGCCGCACCGGCGTGCGCACCGCCGTCGAAGAAACCGTCACCCTGCTGCCTTGGCAGCTGCCGGTGCTGCTGGAGGTGAAGGTTGCCATCGGCGCCGACGCCACCGCCGAAGCCCTGCCGCCACTCGACACCGAGGCCGACCCCACGCCCGTCACCACCATGCCGGTGCCCGTGGGCAAGGAGGAATGCTGATGAACCCCCGCCGCACCGCGCCCTTCGCCGCCCGGTGCCCGGCATCGGAGACGCTGCCATGACCGGCCCGCGCTTCGCCCACCTCACCGGCCGCCCCATGTGGGAACGCTGCGACCACGCCGGCACGCGCATCGAAGGCACGCCCGCCGCGGTGGTGCTCGCCCCCAAGGGTGCCACCATTGACGGCAGCACGCCCCCAAGCCCGGCCGACTACGCCGCCTGGCTCGCCCGCCTGGGCAGCGCGGTGGTGCTGGCCTGCCCGCCGGACCAATGCACCGACGCCCACGTGGTGCTGGCCGAGCCCGGCAAACCGCTGTCCATCCGCACGCCCGCCGGCTGGCTGCCCATGCCGATGCCCCGGCCAGCGCCCGCAGCCACGCCAGCGCCGGGGCTGGATTTCACCCCCGTCGCACCGCCGCCCGTGCCCTCCGCGCCGGACGCCATCGCCCTCGACCCCCTTGGCCGCTGCTGGCTGCTCGACCGCATCGGCCGTCGCCTGCTGTTACTGGCGCCGGATTTCCGCGTGCAGGCGGTGGTGCCCATCCCCCACGACATCAAGCCCAACGGCTTTGCCTGCAGCGCCTTCGGCCTGGTGGTGAGCGATCTTGCCAGCCCGCGGCTGGTGGTGCAGCCCTGGGGCGGCAGCTGGCGGGGCTACGCGCCGCCAGATCTTGCCGACCGGCGCATCGTCGCCATCACCGCCGATCCCGCCTGGCCCGAGGCCATCGCCCTCGTCGAAGGCGGCCCCGAGCGCTGGCAACTGCTGCGCGTCGGCCCCACCGGGGCGGTGCTCCACACCCTGCCCATGGCCACCGCGCCGCTGCAGCTCATCCTCACCGCCGCAAACCGCCTGCTGGTGGGCGAAGTCTCCCACCGCCCCGGCGATCCGCTGCCTTACCTCTTCCGCGAATACACCCTGGCCGCAGACAGCGTCGAGGCCGAGCGGGGCTTTGCGGTGCGCAGCTTCGACGGCCGCGCCCTGTGGCTCGAGCGGGACTGCGACGGCACCCGGGTGATGGCCAGCACCGCCGCCGGCGCCCGCGCCCTCTACGCCCGCGAAGCCGAGCTCGATGGCAGCGGCGTGGTCGAAACCTGGGCACTGGATTCCGGCATTTTCGGCTGCCGCTGGCACCGGCTGTTCCTCGACCTGTGCCTGCCCGCCGACTGCGCGGTGAGCATCGAGGCCAAGACCGCCGACGACCTGCCGCCCTTCGAGATCCGCCGCGCCGCCCGCCTGCCCGCCGACCGGGCCGGCGACGTGCGCCCGGCGGCCATCGACGACCCGTGGCCGCCGCTGGGCTCGCGCATCGCTGACGAAACCGAAGGCTGGGTCGCCCTCGGCGTGGCCGACCGCCGCACCGCCCGGGCGGATGTGGCGCTCGCCGGCAGCGTCGGCGAGCGCCCGTCGGACGACCCGCTGGCCGCCGTCCGCCAGCCTTCCGCCCCACCGCCCGCCGGCATGGTCACGCTTGAATACCTGCTCACCCCGCCCGCCGGCCGCTACCTGTGGTTGCGCGTGCGCTTGTCGGGCAGCCGGCGCCAGGGGCCCAGCCTGTTCGCCCTGCGCGCCACCTTCCCGCGCCCATCGCTGCTCGATTACCTGCCCGCCTACTGGCGCTCCGACCCCGCCGGCGCAGATGCCACCGAGCGCGCCCTGGCGCTCTTCGAGGGCTGGATGACCGAGATGGACCAGCGCATCGACGTGCTGCCCCAGCTCCTCGACCCGAACCTCGTGCCCGCCGAGGCGCTGCCCTGGCTGGGGGATTTCCTCGCCCTCGGCTTCGACGCCCGGGTGCGCGAAGGGGTGCGCCGCGAGCTGCTGCTGAACATCGCCGAACTGTATCGGGCGCGCGGCACGTTGCCGGGGCTCGGCAAGCTGCTGTCCATCCTCGCCGAGGCGCCGGTGCAGATCATCGAAGGTTTCCGCCTGCGTCGGCCCACCGCTGCCTTCGTGGGCACCGCACTGGTCGGCCCGGCGCTTGAGCTGGGCGGCAGCGAAAGCACCCTCGCCGCCGGTAGCCTCGAAGACTGGGAGCAGGAGCTCGCCGGCGCCCACGCCGCGCTGACGCTGCGCCGCGCGCTGGAAAACCAGCCCTGCCCGGCCCGCGACCCGGACGACCCGCTGCCCGACGACGCCCTCATCGCCTTCTACCGCCGCCACGCCCACCGCTTCACGGTGATCGTGCCCCGGGCCCGCTGCGACACCCTGGCCGCCGTCCTTGACCTGGCCATCGAACGCAACAAGCCCGCCCACACCCTTCACCGCCTGTGCTGGCTGGACGCCGGCTTCCGGGTCGGCAGCGCCAGCCTCGTCGGCATCTCGCACCTGGGGCCGGTGGACCGCGCCCAGCCGGCGGTGCTCGGCAGCGCCGTGCTATCCACTTTCACCACCCTCCACCGTGGCCGCCACGCCGAATCCGACGGCCGCTACCCGTACTTCAAACCCATGAACCCATGGGAGGCATCGCCATGAGCACCCCCACCGCCGCCAACGTCTTCGCCCCCCTCGACGACCTCGACCCGGCCACCCCGGGCGATCCCTTCGTCCGTCTGCGCTACAGCTACGGGCAGCTCCTCGGGGCCGAGGATTTCACCACCGAGCAGCGCTACTTCCTGCTCCGCAGCCGCCTGCACAACGCCGCCCTGCACGGCTTTGGCACGGTATGGGGGCTGAAGGTGGGCAGCCAGGAGAGCGAGACCTCGCTCACCCTCACCTGCGAGACCGGGCTCGCCATCGACCCGCTCGGCCGCGAGGTGTTCGTGCCCCAGAAGGTCTGCCTCGACATTACCGGGCTAGCCGCCACGCCCTTCTGGGGCGAGCTCTCCGCTCCGCCGGTCGACCCGGCAGCACCCGCCTCCGACGCCATCGACACCCGCCGCCGGGTGTACGTGGTGCTGCGCTACCGGGCCTGCCTCACCGAGCAGGTGCCCGCCATCACCCAGCCCTGCTCCGGCGCCGATGCCGGCCTGTCGCCCTCCCGCGTGCAGGACGGCTACCGTCTGTGCCTCGAAGCCAAGGCCCCGGATCTCACCGGCCTGCCGATCCGCGACATCACCACCCGCGCCAATCCGGCGGGTGACCTCCGCACCCGCATCCTCGACCAGCTCATCGACCCGGACGTCCCGCCCCCTGCCCGCCTGTGGAGCGGCGCCGACGACGCGCCCCTGCTCCTCGCCGTGCTCGACCTCGAACCCGTGGGCAACCCGGCCGAGCGCGTCAAACTCGGCGGCGCCATCGACAACAGCGTGCGCGCCCTGCTGCCGGCGGTGCAGATGGTGGCCGACCTCGCCCTGGGCATCCATCTCGAAGCCGCCGGCGGCACGCCGCGCTTCCAGGCCACCGGCCTCAGCGCCCACCCGGGCGACGGTGCCGATCTCGGCCACATGCTGATCGACGTGGGCACCACCCGCCCCATCCTCGCCGCCAGCATCGCCGAACCTTCGGTGCGCGTGCTGCGCTTCGACGAGCCTTCCAAGGCCTGGGTGAGCCTGCCCATCCTCGTCCAGACGCCCACGGCCACCGGTCTGTCCCTCACCGTCGATGGCGGCGAGTGGGCCGCCGGCACGATCTACCAGGTCTGCCTGGCAGGCACCGGCCCGAACGCCCTCCTCGACATCGATGGCAAACCCCTGGCGGGCGCCGTTGGCGAAGTGGTGCCCCAGGGCACCGGGCGCGACGCCAGCCTGTTTGCCACCCACCCCACCACCGCCTGAGCCGGAGGCCGAGATGAGCACGAAAAAGTGGAAGAACATGGACGCCGGCCTCTTGACGATGATCGCCAAGGTCGCCCGTAACGAGGCCCTCAGCGCCGCCGACGAAGCCTCCATCGCCGATTTCCTCAAGGGCTACGCCGGCACGAGCAGCGACAACGGCTTTGCCACCGGCCCCACCGGCGATGTACGGGGCAACAACACCCTGCGCCGCACCAACTGGTTCAACGGCCGCTACCTCACCGCCGAAGCCCTGTCGCGGCAGGACGTCTACTTTGACGCCCGCGCCCGCCTCAACGCCCAGGCCATGATGCCCGGCATCGCCTGGGGCCTGGGCCTGAGCGCCGACGGCCTCAACCAGACCGGCATCGATTCCGAATCCCGCGTCGGCGGCGTCTCGCCGACGGCCGAGATCGTGCTCGCCCCGGGCCTCGCCTTCGACGCCATCGGACGCCCCATCGTCGTCTCGCAGCCCTTCTTCGTCTTCACCATCGAGCAGCTTCTGGGGGCCTACCGCAAGACGCCCCAGAAGGTGATCGGCGGCGGCAACGACTTCACCCCCTGCGTCTGCCTCGCGCCCGACCCTGCCGGCCCCACTGGCGGCAGCGCCGGCCTGCCCTCCGGCCCCTACCTGCTGATCATCCAGGCCAGCGAGAGCGAATCCGGCGGCGCCAAGGTGATGGGCGAAATCTGCGGCGGCGCGGCCGCAGCCAACTGCAAGGCCGACACCTGGCGCTGTGGTTTCGGCCTGTCGCTGGTGCGCTTCCCGGTGGATACGCCTTTCCGGCAGGATCTGCAGTCCGCCTGGGATCTGCGCGGCACCCTTTCGGCCTACTACTTCGACGTCTTCGAGCACCCGCTCTGGAAGCGCTGGGACCCGCGCTTCGGCACCGACGCCACCTTCAACGCCGATACCGGCGTGGGCCGCCACGACACCAGCGCCGTGCCCCTGGCAATGGTCTACCTGGGCGAGGATGGCAGCATCCTGTTCCTCGACCAGTGGATCCCCCGCCGCACCATCAGCAACAGCCAGGCCGACGACTGGCACCGCACCCGCTTCGGCGCCCCACCCCGGGCCGCCGCCTGGGCGCGCATCCACCAGTTCCAGTGCATGCTGGCCGAAAGCATCGCCCAGCGCCCGGTGGACCCGGACGGTAACAACCTCTTCACCCGAGGCTTCCGCCACATCCCGCCGATCGGCTTCCTGCCGATCCAGCCACGGGCTGCCGACGGCGAGTTCGACACCGGCTTCGACACCATCGACAAGATGCTCGCGGCCGCCCAGGGCAGCCGCTGGCTGGTCTCGCCGCTGGTCAAGAGCGCCATCAAGCAGGGCGAGAGCTATTTCCGCACGACCCGGGTGATCCCCTACGCGGTCGTCGCCCTCCACGACGACGACATCCTCGAAGACCTCAACAACGTCTTCGACAAGGACCCGATCCAGCTCTCCCGCCGCCTTGACGACACCACAGGCGGCACCACCGTACCCGGCGGCGGCACGGGTGGAGGCACCGGCGGCACCGGCGCCAACACCCACTACAGCACCCACCAGGCGTCCCTGTTCCAGGGGGGCCTCAAGCAGCAGACCGAAGCCGTGGCGCTGCCCGGCTACTTCCGCATCCTCGGCAACCTCTTCGAGATGATGGGACTCGACGATCTGGTCAATCGCCGCACCGAGATCGTCAAGCTGGTCGTGCCCCTCCAGGGCCTCACCCGCCAGCACCCGCTGATCGGCCGGCTGCCGGAAGACGCGCTCAATCAGGCCGAGCGCTGGGGCGTCAATCCCCTCCTCACCGCCGGCAACGCCCTCGGTCAGCTCGGCACCATCAACGACACCGCCGAAGCCATGGCCGGGCTCATCTCGCGCATCGGCCTCGACATGCTGCCCCGGCACTTCGTGGTGTACGTCAAGCAACGGCTGGTGCTCCTCGACGCCCTGTTCTACCTGCTCGAAGTGCTGCAGTTCCTGATCACCTTCCTGCAGGAAGTCCGGGGCTTCACCCGAAGCGGCCAGCAGAAGGCCCTCACCACCGAAGAGCTGCGCGCCCAGTATCTGCGCCAGCCCGCCGAGAAGCGCGCCATCGTCGAAGCCCTGATGGCTCAGCCCGACGTGCAGGCCAATCTGGTCCAGGCCGCCGACATGAGCAGCTCGGGCCTTGCCGTCACCACCCGCAACCAAGCCTTCCTGGCCCAGGTGCAGACGACCGAGGCGGCCCTCGAGAACACCGTCGCCGACCCCGCCGAACGCAAGCGCATCGCCGTCGGTCAGGTGGCTGACACCTACGCCGCCGAATACCCGGATTACCAGCTCGTCCAGGTGCTCGCCGCCGTGCAGCCCACCCAGACGCTCGCGGTGGTCAACAAGCTCTCGGTAAAGCGCACCACCGAGGTCACCCGCACCCTGGCCGACGATCTGGTGCAGGACGGCCCCGCCAACTTTGCCGACACCGGTGCCCGGCCCATCTACGCCGACCTGCGCGCCGGCCTCGAAAGCCGCAAGGTGGCCGACTACGTGCGCGGCAGCGACACCCAGCTCACCGTCAAGGAAGTGCTCGCCAAGACCCCGGAAGAAGCCGAGCAGCTCCTCGGCGCCGAGAGCTACGAGAAGTTCCGCAGTGCCTTCCAGGCCGACCGGGCCGCCGCGGTGGCCGGGGCCGAAGCCCTCGCCAAGGGCGTGCCCGCCGATCTGGCGGTCAAGGTGGAAGCCGAGATCCAGGCTGGCAAGCCCGCCGAGGCGGTGATCGAAAAGCTCCAGACCGAAACCGCCGCCTCCAGCGCCAACCGCCCGGTGCTCGACCAGACCGCCAATCTCCTGCGCATCACCGGCGGCCAGGCCAGCTTCCTCAAACTGGTGAAGCGCACCTGATGGCACGGCCAATGTGCGCACTCGCCCGGCCGCCCGACGGGGGCGCGCATCCTCCCCCGGGGAGGTGGTCGCGCAGTGACCGGAGGCTTGTTTGATGTCCGACGACCTCGACATCGGCCTGCTGTCCACCCGCATCCGCAGCAGCGATGCGGAGCACGCCCAGGCGCTCGCCGGGCAGGTGCGCCAGCTCGCCGACCGGCAACTCGCCCGCGCCCTCGACGGCGCCGGCGAGCGGGCCTTGGCCCGTGCCCGGCTGCCTGCCGGGGCCGTCGTCGCCGTTCACAAGCTCGACCTGCAGCTCAAGGTGTCGGCCGACGTGCCCGCCAGCGAACTCGCCGCCGGCTGGGCCGCCGCCTTCGAGGCCGGCCTCGCCCGACTCCTCGCCACCATCCCGCCCGGCGACGCGGACGAAGACGCCCCCGCCGCATGGTTTGCGGACGCCTGGGCCGCCGAACACCGCCACCTGGAACGCCGCGCCGCCGGCCAGCCCGACGCCTGGTGGGCGCTTGATCTTGCCGGTGACGACGACAGCCCCGACCCCCTCGCGCCCGTCGCTATCCTCCACCGCTGGCTCGCCCGCAACCCGGCCCGGGCGCTGGCCGCCATGGCCGCCCTGGCCCGCAGCGACGCCCCCGTAGCCAGCCTGCTCTCGGCCGACCAAGCCACGGGCCTCGTCCGCGCCCTCCTCGGTCACTTCGCCCGCCCCGACACGCCCCAGGCAACACGCACCGGCCCCGGCGCCGACTCACCCGCCACGCCGCCGACGCCCACGCCGGAAGCCGGCACCCTGCCGCATCTCCAGGCCCGCCTCGACCGCCTCGCCAGCCACAACCTGCGCCTTTCCATCGCCAGCAACCCGGCCCAGCGCGCCCCGTGGCTCCTCGCCCTGCTGCTCACCGAACACCCCTCCGCTACCCGCCAGACCGCCGCGGTGCTGCTGCAGACGATCACCCGCGCCGCAGCGCAGCCCGCCACGCCACCCACGAGCGTTCCCGGGGCGCCGACTCCTGCCGCCCCGTCGCCAGCCCCCGCATCCGCGCAATCCGGCAGCCCGGCAGAAGAACCCGCCACCCTCACCCACCCGGTCTGCGCCGCCGGCCTGCTCCTGCTCCTGCGCCCGCTGGTGCGCCTGGGCCTGCTGCCTGCGGCCGAGAACCTCGGCCCGGCCCTGGTCGATCTGGCCCTCACCGCCCTGCGCCGGGTGCTGGCGCCGCTGCCCCCGGGCGAGCGGGCCGTGGCCCAGGAACGCGAGCGCGTACTCCTCGCGGTGTTCGCCCCGGAATGCGACTGGCGCGAGCGCATCGCGCTGATCCCCGTGGGCGATCCCGCCGCCGCCGAGCGCCTCCTCGACGCCCTCATCGACGCCATCCCCGGCGACATCACCCCCGCGCCCGGCGGCCTGCGTCAGGTGTTCGGCACAACGCCCGCCGCCTTCCCCACCGCCGCCGACAGCCGCCTCGCCAGCCTGCTGCTGCGCCCCGGCCAGCTGCGCGTCAGCCCCTGGGAGGCCGAACTCGCCTGGCCGCTGGCTGGCATCGACCTGGCCCTGCGCCGCGCCGGCTGGGATCAGGACCCGGGCTGGCTGCCCTGGCTCGGCCGCACGATCCGCTTCCGCTTCGGAGACCCCGCATGACCGGCCCCCGCAGCCCCGACCTCACCGACCTCTGGCTGGCCCTCGCCGCCGGCCGCATGTTGCTGCGCCGGCCCGACGACGCCGGCCTCATCCGGATCGCCTCGGCGCATCTCGCCACCGACACGCCCCAGCAGCTGGCCGACAGCATCGCCAGCGGCAACGACATCCTCTTCGCCACCCTCGAGGCCGCGCCCGACGCCACGCCCCTGGCCCGCATCGCCACCGGATGCCAGCTCTCCGGCTTCGATCTGGATCTGCTCGCCTTCGCCGTTCTGCCCTGCTTCGACGAAGACGCCGCCGCCACCATCACCACCCTCGCCGGCGGCCAGCGCCGGCTTACGGTGGGCCTCGCCCTCAAGCTGCTCTTCGGCGACAACGTCGACCCTGCCGCGGTGCGCCACGCCCTGCGCGCCTCGCCCCTCTGGAACAGCGGGCTGATCCGCCCGGACGAAACCCAGCGCCCGCTGCTCGAGCGCCGCCTCGACCCCACCGAGACCCTCCTCGCCGGCCTCGATGGCCTGCCCCCCGCCGAAGCCGGCGCCGGCTGGCAGGTGCGCCTGCTCACCGCGCCCGCCCGCCCCGCCGCCAGCATCGACCGGGCCGCCCTGCAGATCACCGAGACTCCGGGCGTGTGCCTGCATCTCACCGGCCAGCCCGACCGGGCCGAGGAAGCCCTCGCCGTGGCGGCCATGCCCCAGGCCGCGCTGGTGCTCGACGCCCCCGACGAAGCCGCCCCGCCGCCCTGGGCCGAGGCCCACCTGCTGCGCCTCGCCACCGGCGCCCGGGTTGCCCTGCGCACCGACGCCGGCCAGCTCACCGCCCCCGTGCGCGTGCCGCCGGTGCCGGTAATCGCCCCGGCCAGCTTCTGCCTGCGCGGCCCCGGCGCCCACCTGCGGCGCGTGGACGTAGGCGGCAGCGACCCCCTCGAACTCTCCGAATGCTGGCAGCGCGCCCTCGGCTGCAACCGCGCCGACGCCGACGAGCTGGCCGGCCGCAACTGGATCGACGACGAAGCCCCGGCCCTCGTCGCCGCCGCCCTGCCGCCGGGCGCCAGCGTGCCCGACGCCCTGGCCGAACTCGCCCGGATGACGCCGCCCCGGGCCCTGCGCCTCGCCACCCGGTCGACGCCCGAGGTCCCCTGGCACCGGGTCGTGCTGCCGCCCCAGACCCGCGACCGCCTCGAAGACCTGATCCGCCGGGTGCGCCGCCGGGTGGGCGTGCAGTTGCGCTGGCAGATGGCCCGCGGCGCGCGCGGCCATTCGGTGATCGGCCTGCTGTACGGCGAATCCGGCACCGGCAAGACCCTCGCCGCCGAAGCCATCGCCACGCGGCTGCACCTGCCCATGCTGTCGGTGGATCTGTCGCTGGTGGTCTCCAAGTACATCGGCGAGACCGAGAAGAACCTCTCCGAACTGTTCGCCGCCGCCGAGGGCTACGCCGCACTGCTGTTCTTCGACGAGGCCGACGCCCTCTTCGGCCGCCGCACCAACGTGCAGGACGCCCACGACCGCTACGCCAACATCGAGGTGAACTACCTCCTGCAGCGGCTCGAATCCTTCGAGGGCTGCGCGATCCTCGCCACCAACCTCATGCAGGGCGTGGACGACGCCTTCCTGCGCCGCTTCGATCAGGTGGTGCATTTTCCCCGCCCCGGCGTGGCCGAGCGCATGGCCATCTGGCGCGGGCAGCTTCCCCTGGCGCACCTCGCGCCCGAGATTTCGATCGAGCAGCTGGCCGAGCGCTTCGAGCTCACCGGCGGCGAGATTCGCAATGCTGCCCTGTCGGCAGCCTTCATGGCCGCCGACGGCGGCACGGTGGTCACGGACGGCATGATCGACGCCGCCGTGGCCGAAGAGTTCAGCAAACTGGGCCGGCCGTTCCCGCGCCGGCAGGGAGCCTTTTCATGACCGACATCGCCACCACCCTGAGCCAGGCCAGGGCCAAGCTCTCCACCTGGCAGGCCGAAGCCGCCACCGCCGCCGCCAGCGGCGCCTCCCAGGCCCAGTCCGCGGACGCCGCCTGGGACGCGGTGGCCGCCATCGAGGCCGCCACCGCCCAGGCCGAGGGCCTGCGCGGGCAGATCCTCGCCCGCGACGACACCCTCGCCGCCGCCCTCGCGGCCCGGGCAGCCACCCTCTCCGAAGCCGAAAAGGCCCGCAGCGACGGCGCCACCCCGCCCCTGGCCGACGCCTCCGCCACCGCCCTGCGCGCCGCGGTGGCCACCGCCGCCGGCGTCACCCCGGCCACCAAGCTCGACGGGGCCGACTACAAGACCGCCGTGAGCACGGTGGACACCGCCATCGCCGCGCTGGACGACACCGCCATCAGCGATCTGGCCGCCGCCCTCGTCACCCTCGAAGCCAAGCTGCAGGATTACGAAGACAAGGAAGCCCTGGCCGAAGCCGCCCTCGCGGCCGCCGAATCGTCCTCGGCCATCATCGCCGACGATCTCTCCAAGGCCCTCATCCAGCGCGAAGCCGCTGCCAGGCTGGCCACCGCCGGCAACAAACCCGGCGCAATCCTCGCGTATGTGGATTACCAGGCTGCCCGGGCCCGGCTCACCGCCGCAGCCGCCGGCGCCGCCGCCACCAAGCTGCAGACCGACTGGAACACCGCCCGCGACGCCCAGCTCTCGGCCGCTGCCGATCTCCTCGCCGCCCAGGTGGCGGTGATCCAGGGCCAGCTCGCCCTGGCCCGCAAGCGCGCCGAGATGACCGCCAAGCTCGCCACCCGGGATGCCGTGGTCACCGCCGCCGTGGATGCCGTGCTCAACCCGCCGCCCGCCCCGGGCCCCTGACGCCCGCCGCGGCACCGCCACCACCGTCCGGCGCCACCACGCCGGACGCCGTCGCGCCCGCGCCGACGCATCGCCATGAGCCGCGCCCTCGCACCCGCGCCCCCAGCCCGCCCGGCCTCCGCCCGGCAGGAAAAACACGCCACGCCGCCCAGCCCTGCGCCTCCCGCTACGGTCGACCGGGCGCCAGCTGCGGCGCCCGCCCGTGCGCCTGCGGCCGCCCAGCCCCCACCGCCAGCAGACGCACCGGCCTATTTCCAGCGCCGTCTGGGCACCGGGGCGTCGCTTCCCCGGCGCAGCGAGCTCGAAAGCCTCGTCGGCGCGGATCTAGGCCATCTTGACGTGGCGCTGGGCGTCCCCGCGCCTGGCGGACGACCGGACGCGCTGGCCGCCACCCGCGGGTCGCGCCTCGAGTTTGCCGACACCCGCCCCTCCCGGCGCCTGCTCGCCCACGAGACCATCCACGCCCTGCAGGCCCGGCGTGGCGCCAGCGGCGCAGTGGACGGGCGCGCCCAGCTCGAAGCCGAAGCCCACGGCCTCGCCGCCCGCGCCCAACTCGGGCAACCCATCCGTCCCCTCGGCCGCGCTCCCCAGACTTGGCTCTACGACGCCCCGCCGCCCGACGCCACGGCCCTGCGCGCAGCGCTCCACCCCGAGGGCGACAACGGCGTCTCCACCACCCGGGTGCTGGCCATCCTGCGGGCCAACGCCGCTCCCGCCGACATGGCCCAGCTGCGCGCCAGCTACGGCCCCGACTTCTTCCGCGATCTCGACCGCTGCTTCGGCGACACCAGCTGGGGCGAAGCGCGCGGCTACCTGGGCAACCAGCTCACCCTGGCCGAGAACCTGCAAACCCGCACCGGCATCCTCGTGCGCGATCAGGCAGGCATCCTCGACACCCTGCGGCGCTGGCCCGACGACGACGTGCTGCGCATGATCGAAGAGGCCAACGGAACCCCAGCCGCCGCCGCGCCCGCCCCCCTCTCCACCCCGGCCAGCCCGCCCGCGCCCCGCCCGGCCTCCGCCACCTGGGCCGACGTACAGCGGGCCTTGAACGATGCCCTCGCCGCGGAAGACGCCTTTCGGGCCACCCAGCTGCTGCTCGACAAGGCCGAGCGCGCCCGGGCCACGCGCCCGGCGCCGCCCCCGGGCACCGCCGCAGCCCGTCCGGACGCCGTCTCCGCGCAGCGGGTGGCGGTGGCCTATTCGCGCATCGCCGCCGCCGAATCGGCCGACCGTCCCGGCGACGCCTTCCTCGCCATCGCCGACCTCAACGGCCCCCAGCGGGCCGCCCTCGCGCCCCGGCTGGCCGGCGGCAGCTGGCCCAACATGGGCGCCGACATGGCCCAGCTGCGTGCCATCGCCGCCGACAGCGACGACGCCCGCGCCCTGGAACGCGCCATGCGCGAAGCCGGCAACCGCACGAGCGATGTCTCGCCGGCCATGCTCGAGAACGCCGCCACCCGCGCCAGCGAACTCATCAACCGCGCCCGCGAACGCCTCGCCGCCCTGCCCCCTGCGTCCAGCGAGGAGCGCACCCGGCGTGAAGCCGAGCTGGCCGCTCTGCAGGCCCGCTTCCACGAGCGCACGCTGGTGCAGGCGATGTACTTCGCATCCCACGAAACCGGCGCCGCCACCCTCGAAGCCCTCGGCGTTCCGCCGGAACGCTCGGCCGAGTTCCTCATCAATCAGGTCAGCACCTTCGACGAACTCATCACCTTCATCCGTCGCGTGCCGGTGCGGGCCCGGCTCGAGCTCACCCACTCCCCCTGGTACCAGGCCAAGCTCACCCAGATCCTCGGCATCAACCCCAGCCCCGCCCGCGAGGCGCTGCTGCTGGCGGCGCTCTACGAGGGGCACCCCGACCTGACCGGCAGCGCGTTCCTGATCAGCCAGCAGGCCCTCCTCGACGCCAACGACATCGAAAGCGCGTGGCGGGCCGGCAACCAGAGCCGCGTCTGGATCGCCCTGTCGCGGATGGCCGAACCCCGCCGCGCGGCCCTGGCCCAGCTCGTCGAGCATCCGCCGGCACCGCCCGCCGACGCCCATCCCCGCCCGCCAACGCCGCCGCTGGTCGAGCTGCTGCGCAGCCTGGAGCGGGGCACAATGCGCGAGCGCCTCGACGCCTCACGCCTGCGGCGCGGGCTGGCCGGCGAAGCCGAAGCCCTGATGCGCGGCGACGCGGTGGAGCTGGTGGTGCGCGGCGGACGGATCACCCAGCGCATCGAAGACCCGCGCGCCTTCATCGAGCTGGTGATGCGCACACCGGCCGCCCAGGCCGAGCTGCGCCGGGGCATGGTGATCCGCCGTCAGCTGCAGGCCAACCCCAACCAGTCCGTCAGCGAAACCGAACGCGCGCTGGCCGAACGCTACGATGCCGCAGTGGTCGCCGCCGAGCAGATCGGCGAGCGCGACCACGACCTGCGCCTCGCCTTCGAGACCGTGGCCTTTGGCGAACCCGACCTCAGCGGCGCCACGGGGCAGGACCCGGCGGTCGAGGCCGACTTCATGCACTACCGGCTGGAAGAACGGCTCGCGGCCATTCGCACCACCGGCTCCCGGGCGACCACCGACACCCTGAGCTGGGCCGGGCCCAACGTGGACGAGAACGCCGCGCGCTTCCGGGTGTATTTCGACCAGGTGCGCCTGCGCGGCATCGGCCGGGCCGAGCTAGCCCAGCTGGCCGATCTGTACTACCGCACGATGGCCGCACTGGACGCCTTCGCCCCGGCCAATCGCGCCTTCGCCTCAACCGCCGCACAGCTGGTGGCGGCCGTCGCCGCGACGGTGGTGGTGTCGGCGGCCAGCGGCGGCAGCATGGGGCCGGCAGCGGTCGTCGCGCTGGCCGCCTTCGCCGGTGGCGCAACGGCCGGCCTCACCGGCGCGGTGATCCGCGGCCGCTCCACCGACGCCGAGATCCTCACCGATGTGTCCACCGGCGCAGTGGAAGGCGCCGTCTCGGTGGTCGGCTCGGCACTCGCCGCGCGGGCCGTGCATGGCGCCACCGCCGGCCACGCGGCGGGCGAAGCGGCGCGGCTGGCGGGTGGCACCGCCGTCCGTCGGGCCACCGGCGGGGCCGGCGCAGCGATCGCCGAAAGCATCATCGACGGGGCCATCGGCGGCGCGGCGGGCGAGCTCTTCCAGACCGCAGTGGACGAAGCCACCTGGGACCGGGGCGTGGCCGCCGCCATCGCGGCGCTGATGGCCGCACTCACCCGCGGTGCCGCTTTCGGTGCGGTGGGCGGCCTGGTTGGCGGGGCGCTCTTCCAGGGCGCCAGCGCCGCCTGGCAACGGATCACCCGCCTCCACGGCCAGGATGCGGTGCGGGAGGTGATCGGCGCCTTCGACTCCATCGCGCTGGGGCATGCCCACACGATGGAGGGCTGGTCCGAGGCGCAGCTGGAGGGGCTCTTCCACGCCCGGCGGCTGGCCCTGGCCGGCGAGGACGAATCCGCCGCTGCGCTGCTCCGCCAGTTCGACGTGGTGCCCGAGGGCCGCGCGGGCGACCTGATCGCCGCCTTCCGAGCCCGGCGCGAACTGGTGGTACGCACCGCCGCCGAGATGGGCGTGCCGGTGGACGATCCGGGCATCGCCCAGCGGCTCGGGCTCGACAACGTGATGGTGGGTGGCGGGCTGGCCCCGGGCACCGCCGAGGTCCGCTACGCGATGGGGCTCGACGGCGTGCAGCGGCTCGAGCTGTGGGTCGGGCCGGGCACCCGCCTGGGCGACGTGAGCATCCACCAGGAAACCGTGCAGGCCCTGCGCCGCTGGGGCGACGAGACCGGCAACCTGCGCGGCATGCTGGAGCGGGTGCGAGCGTGGGCACGGGGTGGCACCCTGTCCAACGAGGAAGAGGTGATCCTCGAACTCCAGAAGCACGCCCGGATGATCGAGGCCCGCGAGCACGCCATGTCGGGCCTGGCGCCGGGCAGCGACACCGCCAACCGGCTGCGGCAGGAGATCGCCAACCTGCAGACCGCTGCCGACGCCATCCAGGCGCGGCTCACCGGCTGGGGCGTGCCCGAGGGCGTGATCGCCGGCGAGGGTGGCCGCGGCGGCAGGGTCGAGCCGGAGGTGAGCTTCCGGGGGTCCACCCGCGTGTCGTCCGAGCCGCCTTTCGATTACCGGGTGCGGCGCTTCAACGACATCTCCGAGCTGCCGCGCAACCTGGACGGCACCATCGCCCCGCTGCCCGAGGGCGTTGTGTACACCTTCCCGGACGGTACCCGGGTGTGGCGCGAAAACGGCTTCACCCGCCACGACACGGTGGTCCGCCGGGGCGTTGGCCGGCGCGAAACCGAGCTGGAATTCCTCAGCGCCGGCGAGCACGGCCGGCCGGAAGTGGCCGGCATGGAGCGCGCCCACACCCTCGGCCAGGGCACCGGCTTCGAGAGCCCCTTCGGCATCCTGATGGCGCCGGCCGAGGTGAACCAGATCATCCAGAACAACGGGATCGAGGAGCTGTTGCGCGGTTTCCGGGATGCCGCCCGCGGGGGCGAACGCTTCCACCTGTCCACCCTCACCCAGGCCCACTGGGGCACTTCGCGGCTCGCCGAGGTGCGCTACCGCGTATCGGTGTCGCGGGGCGGCGGCTCGCCCGAGTTCCTCTTCGAATACCGGATCACGGTGGGCCGCAACGCCCCCTTTGCGGTGGAGCACGGGCTCGCCAACATCACCGAGAGCCCCGACCTGTCGAACTACTTCGACCTGGTGGACGTGCCCGCACGGCTGCGCACCCGCTTTGCCATGCGGGCCGGGGGCGGCACGGCGCCCATCGTGCACGCCGAAAACTGGGCCAGCGTCGAACCCCTCATCGACACGCCGGTGGCGACGGCAGTGCTCCCGCCGGGCTACACCCGCGTCAGAAGCAGCGACGGCGGCTGGATCATCCGCCGGCGCGACCCCAACGACCTGCGCTTCCAGCGCCTCACCGTGCGGCCCGGCCCGGGCGGCGAGCCGGTGATCGCCGTCTGGCGACCCTTTGAATGACCTACCGTGGCGGAGACTTGACCATGGAAAACCCCACAAAACGGCAAAAAATGCCGCTCATCACCCGCGACAAGCCCGCCGAACATCGGGCCGACCGGGTTGCCCGGGGCGAGCGCCCCTCTCCCGCCAGCCGCGCCGCCCGCGATCCGGCCCCCGCCAGCCTGGGCCTCGGCCCGGGCCAGCCGCTGCCGCGGGCCGAACGCCGCTACTTCGAGAACCGCCTGGGCGCGAGGCTCGCCGACGTGCGCGTGCATCCCGATGCCACCGCCGCCGTCGAGCTGGGCGCCAACGCCTTTGCCGCCGGCCGTGACATCGGCTTCGCCCCCGGCCGCTGGCAGCCCGGCACCCACGAGGGCCGTCGCCTGCTGGGCCACGAGCTGGGCCATGTGCTGGAGCAAGGCGCGCGCCGCCAGCCGGCCATCCAGCTTGAGGAAGCCGCCAAGCCCGAAGACGGCGACAAGGCCGCCGAGGTGCTGACCGAAGGCGTCAAGACGGTCGTCGAACAGGCGAAGGAGAACGAAGGCGTCAAGCAGACCCTCCTCGACCCGGCCAAACGTTACGCCCTCGGCCAGTGGAACGCCCTCGGCACCGGCGAAAAGGTCGGCGTGGCCGGTTTTGGGGCCGGCACCTACGGCCTCGCCCTGGGCGCCGGGCTGGCCGACCCGGCCGGGCGCAAGCTGCTGTCGGATGTAAACCTCGTCGCCCCGCTGGGGCTGATCCCCTATTCCACCCTCACCGACTTCCGCTACATCCTCCCGGCCACCCCGGGCGGGCCCACGCAGCTCAAGGCCTCGTTCTCGGGCGACGACCTGCTCGGCCTCGCCCACCAGAAGCTGTCGTGGATGCCGCCCATGACCCTCAGCCTCGACCTGGGCTGGAGCCTCGACCCCTCCGGCGGCGTCAGCCTCAGCTCGGCCAAGGCCACCTGGGGGGTGATGCCGGGGGTGTCGCTGCAGGCCGGCAGCGGCGTCGGGCTCGACTGGAAGCCCACCGTCACCGGCCTCGACGGCCAGACCTCGACGGTCATGAAATCCCTGCCAGCCCCCGCCGGCGCGGGCGCCACGCCCGCCGGCACCGGCGTGTTCGTGACCATCGACCTGCTCAAGGCGCCCTTCGTGCCCGCCCCGATCCGCGCTGCGCTGGGTGGAGACGTGAAGAAGTAGGCCATGCCGGCAACCCACGCCGCGGTTGAGCCGAAGCACGGTAAAGACGCCAATTCGCGGGTGGGCGCGGCCCATGCGCCCGAAGAAGCAGCGGCAGACCACCTCGCCGAAACCCTGGTGGGCACATCGGCGCCGGTAAAGCTCGACTGCCCCGCTTGCGCAGCCGGCCCGAAGCCATGCCCCGCCTGCGCGGCGGCGGCAAACCAGATCCGGCGCAGCGCCACCGGCCCCGGCCCGACTGCAGCGCCGGGCTCGGTGGGCAAGGCCCTCGCCCAGCCCGGCGTGCCGCTGCCGGCCGGCCTGCGCGACCGCTTCGAACGCCGCCTGGGCACCGATCTCTCGCCGGTGCGGCTGCACACCGGCCAACCCGCCGCAACCGCCGCCCGGGACATCCAGGCCCGCGCCTTTGCCGCCGGCCCGTCCATCGTCCTCGGCGCCAGGGCCCCGGCGCCCGACACCCCGGCGGGCGAACGCCTCCTCGCCCACGAGGTGAGCCACATCGTGCTGGGCCACGGCGGTGTACGCCGCAATCCGGACGACGCCACCAGCGGCCCGGTGTGCGAGCCCCGCGTGGGCACCTTCGTCCTCGACCCGGCCCTGGCCAACGTCGAGGCGCCGTCGAACATGAGCATCTCGGTGAAGGTCGAGGGCCCCAACCTCACCGGCGCGCCGACGGTGCATCACGTGACGCTCGACCGGCACGTGCTGTCCACCCAGCGGCTGCAGGTGTTCCTCACGCCCGCAAGCGCCGTGTTCGAAACCTGGGTGGAGGCCCAGTCCCAGCCACCGATGACCTCCGCCGGGCCGGTGGCGCCGCGGGTCATCGACCCGCTGGCCCCGGCCTTCACGGCCAGCGGGCCGATCCAGGTGATCGAGCAACGCGGCGAGCACGTGCTGACCGTCACCGCCAACACCGAGACGGCCGCCGCCGGCACGGTGGTGCTGATCAACACCAGTGGCGGCACGGTGCTGCTCGACGCCGGCATGCAGTGCCTGTCGCCCGCCGACGCCCCGGCCCTCGGCGAGGCCGTGGCCGACCGGCTGGTGGGCCTGGTGGGCAGCACACCGATCTCCGAAGCGGTGCTCGCCCCGGGCGCCCCGTCGGGCCACCTGCTGCCCCATCTGGCCGGCAGCGTCGGGATTCTGTCGATCCGCGGCACGGCCGGCCAGGAGACCGACGGCAGCATCAACGCCGTGCTGGCCGCCCAGCAGGGCTACCGCAGCTGGTACGCAGGCGCGCTGCGGGACCAGCTGCAGGCGCAGCGCAGCGACTGGGAACGCACCCAGCCCCTGGCGCCAACCCAGGACGTGCGCGACCAGCGCTGGGCGGCCTACGTGCAGTCGGTGCTGGCCGCCGATCCGGTGCTCGGCGGCACCACAGTGGGCATCGCCCGCAACAGCGGTAGCGCCGCCAGCGCCGTGCTCGACGAGGCCTCCGAAACCCGCAGCCCACCTGCCGCCGACGCCAGCGGCGCACTGGACCTCACCGATTCGGCCTGGGAGCCCGACCCGACTCCGGGCCAGATGATCGTCTATGGCGGCGGGCGGATCACCACCTTCCCCGCCGCCGGCTTCGTACTGCGGCCAGCCGCCGCGCCGCTCCACGACCCGGTTCCGGGGCTTCACGCCGCTGGCCCCCAGGGGCTCGCCCCCGCCAGCCCGCGGGCCGTCACACCCTGGCTGGCCCTGCCGGCGGTGGGCAAGGAAGGGCTCACCCAGGCACGGCTCGGCATCGGCCTGTCGATCCTCATCGACGCCGGCGGGCCGCGGGCCATCACCATGGCCGCCGTGGCGCAGATGCAGACCCAGCTGGGCGTCACCAACATCCAGCAGATCCTGCTGACCCATGTCCACGATGACCACACCCGCCAGCTGGTCGAGCTCATCAAGGCCCACAACATCCGGGCTGCCGATCTGGTCACCTCCAGCGGCTGGCGCCAGGCCGGCACGCTGCGGGAACTCACCACCACCACCGACCCGGTGCTGATGGGGCTGGGCTACGGCGCCGGCTGGAACCCGACCATCGCCGTGGGCGGCAGCGGGGTCCAGCACACCCGGGTCGGCACCGGCGCGGGCCAGATCGACGTGTACGCCCGGGCCTCGGCCCACCAGGATCTCGACGCTGCCTACACCGCCCGGGCGACCGGCGCCCGCCGCTCGGTGCCCTCGCCGATGGAGGACAGCGCGGGCTTCCTGTACGTGCATGGCAACGAGAGTTCGCCCACCCGCCACGCGGTGTTCGCCGACTTCCGGGGCGAGGACATCACCGGCCTGCGCGACGGCATGGGCGCCACCGGCTTTGCCGACGCGATGCGCAATGTGCGGGTCGTGTCGGGGCTCGGCCATCACCTGAGCAGCGCCGCCGGGCGCACGCCGGGCGACATCGAGGGCATGAACCTGCTGCTGGAGCAGACCCTGCAGCGCAACGGCGAGCTCACCCTGCTGATCCAGAGCCGCGAGGGCTTCGCCTTCGACGGCCCGTCCACCCGCACGGGCTCGGAGGGCGCGCTGCTCGACTACCTCCAGCGCCAGGGCGTGCGGGTCGTCTTTGCCGGTGCGCCGACCGGCACCAACAGCACCGACACCGCCACCCTCGACAGCAACCGCGGCCTCAACGCCCCGGCGCCCGGGGCCAGCGGCACCGGCATCCAGGTCTTCAACGCCGATCCCCAGCTGCAGGCTGCCTATCGCCGGCTCAACCTGCTGCGCGAAGCCCTGCGCACCGTCGGCGAGAGCCCGGAGTTCGCCGCCCAGGCGCTGGAGCAACCGGGCCAGACATCCGCCCAGCTCCAGACAGCCCTGCAGGCCGACATCACCCGCATCGAAACCCTGCTGGCCGAGCTGCGTGGCGTAGCGGCAGCCGATCTGCTGGATGCCCGTGCGCCCAACCCCGGCGGCCGCGACCAGACCTCTGCCACCAACCGGGCCGCATTCCGCAGCCGCATGTCGCCCGGCGGACGCAGCGCCACCGACATCCTGACCGACCTGGCCCAGGTGCAGCCGGCCGAGGCGGCCCTCAATCCCGCGGTCCAGGCGCGGCTGCAACTGGCCCTCGACCACGGCCGGGCCATCAGCCTGCCCACCGCCTTCGCGGCCATGCCCCGGGATCTGGCCACCGCCGCCGAAGCCCTGCCGCCCGCCCAGCGGGACGCCCTCGGCCGCCAGTACCGCGAACTGGCCGACCTGACCCGGGCGCTGGAATCCGGCCAGGTGCCGGCCGACCGGCGGGTGGACGTGCTCGCCCGGGCGATGGCCCTGCGCGACCAGCTGCAGCAGTGGCAGGGCAGCGCCGCCGAAGGCCAGCGGGCCACGATCGGGGGCGAGCTGGCCCGCGTGGAAGGCATCGTCAATACCCTCAAGGCCCAGGCCCACACCGACGTGATGACCGGCCGCGACGCCCAGGGCCGCATCACCCGCACCGAGTTCATCCGCATGGGCGGCACTGCGCCGGCCGGCGCCGATGCGGCGGTGCGCGGCTTCCACGCCGTCGGCCAGGCCATGGGCGCGATGATGGTGATCCATTCGGTGCAGGAGGCGGTCACCGCCGTCGCCGGTGGCCCGGACGGCAACGCCAGCGTGCCCGAGCGCCTGCTGCACACCGCCCACGCCGCCTACGGCATGCACATCGGCGTGAGCATGGCCACCGCCAGCCTGCGCCAGGCGGCCGCCGGCAGCGGCGGCGTGGCCACCTGGGAGTTTGCGGTGCTGGCGGTGTTCGAGGTGGGCGCCGCCGCCACGGCCGACTACCAGAGCGCCGAAGAACGCAACGCCGCGGTGGCGAGCTCCGCCATCCACGCCTCGGTGAACATGCTGTGCATGATGGCCGGCCAGAGCATCATGGTGGCCGGCGCCGAGATGCCCAGCCATCCGCTGATCAAGGCGGGGGTGATGGGCCTCGGCCTTGCGGTGACCATGGCCGGCGAGAAGATCCTCCGCCTGTTCGGGCTGGACGAGCGCGTCGAGCGCTGGGCATCCTACCCGCCGGGCTCGGTGACCGAGGTCAATCAGAACATCAACCGCGTCCTGGGCGATTACCGCGCCCTCATCGGCAACCGCCGCCTGCAGGCACGCACCGACGAAGAGCTGCGCCAGCTCGGCGTGACCGACGTGAGCGCCTTCCGCGCCGCGGCCCAGCGCGACGCCGCCAAGCTGCGCGCCGATCTCAGCGCCAAGGAATCCGAACTCACCGGCCTGTTCGAATCGGCCTACGGCGACGCCAGGGGCGCCTGGGTCGGCCTGCCCGTGCTCGACCAGCAGGCCGCCGAATTCACCCGCCTGCGCGCCGAAGCCCGGGGCAACGACCCCGACCCGAACCGCGAGAGCCTCGACGCCCGCTGGCGGGCCATCGACGCAAAGCTCGACATGAGCCAGGCCGGCACCGGCGAGATCGACCGGCTCTCCCAGTGGGCCACCCTGGACGAGGAGCTGGACACCGTGGAGTCGCTCCTCAACACCACCCCGGTCGACCATGCCAAGCTGTTCACCCACCTCGAACGCGTTCATCTGACGCTTGAGAACGCCCGCTACCGCCTCGCCCCCCACGGCGGCCCGCGCAGCACCGCGATGCTGCCCGAAGGCAGCCCTGGCCGGGCCCGCTACGTGAATCTGCTGGAGAAGCGGGAGCGGCGCGACCTGAATCTCCAGGTGGCGCTCGCCAGCGCCTCGGGCCACGAGCTACCCGTCCAGGCCACCCTGTCGGACATCTCGCCACCCGCCGCCCTCGCCCGCCTGCGGGCCGTGCGCGCCGCCTACGACGCCAAGATCAACGAAGCGGCCGGTCAGCTCCCCAATCTTGGCAAGCGCGAGCTGTGGAACGACCTCGCCGCACTCACCCGGGCGGCGGAAGACGCCAACAACGCCCACCCCGACCTGTTCAACCAGCTGCGCATGGCCGAAGCCGCGCTCCAGGCCGCGGCAACCCAGGCCCGCAGCGCGCCGTCCCAGGTCCAGCCACCGCCCGCGCCCGACATCGGCCCGCCGGCACCGGCCTTCGTACCGGCCAATCTGCGTTTCGAGATCGACACCGAGGTGAACGCGGCCTTCCTGGCCATGGAGCAACGCCGGACCCACCATGGCCTGATCTTCCGCACCGAAATCGATGCGTTGGTCCTGCAGCAGAGTGCCCGGCAAGACACCCTGCTCGCCGCCCGCATCGACGCCGGTAACGCCGCGCCGGGCACCTCTCAGGCCCGCCCGTTCTCCGAAGAGGAAATCAACGCGCTGCGCCAGGGCGATCTGGCCGATCAGGGCAGCAGGCTCACCTCGACCGCGCACCAGCTCGGCGAACAACGCCGCCTGCTGATGCAACTTCGCAGCGACGAGGCGCGGACAATGGATTACACACGCATGAACCGCTCGATGGAGCGCCAGTTCGCGGGGGTCTCCAACCCCTACCGCTACCTGAGCACGGGCCTGTTCGACACCTACCCCGAGGCCAGCTACGACGCCAGCCTCAATCCTGTGGTGACGGGGGCCGGCAAATCAACCTGGGGCGCCAACGGCACCTTCGGCGGCCCGGCCATGTACACCGTCGTGATGCCCATCAACGCCGACGCGGTCAAAGCCTTCGGCCCGCAGCCCATCGCCATCCGGCACACTGACTTCAAGCGCCTGCGCCCCGAAGACGAGGCGCGCTACAACGCGCCCGTCCGCCAACCCTGAACCCACCTCGTCGCCCCATGAACCCAGCCGCCACGCCCAACCCCGCCACCACAGCCGCCTGGAAGATGCTCGAACTGGCCCGGGCCGGGTTCGCGCTGCCCGTGATCGACGTGGAAACCGCAGCCTGGGTACTCGGCCTGCACGGCGAGGTGACGCCCCCGCTGCCGGAGCCGGCCCACACCCACGCCCGGCTGGCGGCAGCCCTGGTCGCCGACGACGCCGCAAAAGCCACGGCGCTCCTCCACGACCGGCTGCCCCGCCCGGGCATGGAACGGCTGCTCATCCACGCCTGCCACCTGGGCGGCCACCGGCATGCCGACGCCCTGCTCGACGTGGCGCTGGCCCATCCCGCCGCGTGGTTCAACGGCGCGATGCTGGCTGGCACCAGCCGACCGGCCGAACTGCTGGCGCGCCTGGATGTTTCCCGCGGGCAGCCCCTGTCGATGCCCGACATCGTCACCATCGCCGAACTCGTCCTGCGCGGCCTGGACGCCGGCCAGCCCTGCCCCGCGGCCGAAGCCCTGTGGCAGCCGCTGGCAGATGCCCCCGACGCCCTGGCCCGTCACCCGCAGTTCCGCACGGCCCACCTGCGCTTTCTCGCCCGACGCGATCCGGCATCCGCCCGCACCCAGCTGCTGCGCTACGCCGAAACCTACCCCCGGAGCGATCTGTATGTCGGCGCCGTGGCCGTGCTGGCCCGGCTGCTCGCCACCGATCCGGCAGCCGCGGTGGCGCTGGTGGCCGCGTCCGACGAAGAAGCCGATGTGTCCGTGTGGCTGCCCGCCCTGTGCTGGCGATTCGAACTGCCCGCCGCCGCCCACCCGCTCGTCACCCACCTGCTCGATTCCACCGACCCGGAAACCGGCCTCGATCTGGTGACGGCGCTGGCCCGCACGCCCGAAGTGACATGGCTACAGCGCGCATGGCAGAACACGGAAGGTCTGGCCGATCGGGACGAGCGCATCGTGAGGGCCATCGCCCCGGCCCTGATGCAGCTCCACGCGGCCGGGCTAACCGCTCAGGCCGATACATTGACCGGCCTTGCAGACAAATGGCTGGGGGACGCCCGGGTCATCGACGGCCAGCTGCCGGCCACCGGGCTGCTGCGGGTGCTGGGTGCGCCCGGCCTGCCGCCCCTCGTGCCCTGGGGCAAGGGATTCGCGCTGCCCTGAGCCCGCCGGGCCGGCACAAACCGGACGCACAAAATGAAAAAGCCACTCGTCTGAGTGGCTTTTTCACGGGAATTTATGGTCGGGGAAAGAGGATTCGAACCTCCGGCCCCTGCGTCCCGAACGCAGTGCTCTACCAGGCTGAGCTATTCCCCGACTCGACCCTGACTACCATGCATCTGCAAGGCTTCAAGGTATTTCGCGTAACGCCGTTATTACTTGTGGCGCCCTGGAAAGACCGCGATTATGTACGAACTCTGCAGAAGGTGCAAGAAGATCGACACATTTCTTCGAGTCGGCGGGATACCCTGCCGTGCCGGCCATCAGGCCAGCTTGGTGCCCGGGTGGGTTGCCTCGACTTCCTCGTGTTCCCATTCCTTCACGGTTTCGGACAGGAGACGGGCTTTTTCGTGGGCGTCCGGGGCGTGGTGATGTTCGCGCTCGAAAGCCTCCAGCGCATCGTGGCAGGCCTCGGCCTTCGAATGGGCATGGGTGTGGGGCATGATGAACCTTCCTTCTGGATGACTGAAACACGGCGATGCAAACAGTATGCTGCACCGCACAACGCAATTCTAGCCACCATTCCAGGACAATCGCAAGCACGTTTTGCACTGCAACAACGCGCATCGCCGCCGCCATCGTGACAAACTCGACACCCGACCCCTGCTAGTGCAATACCATCCCCAGCAACACTGACTCATCGAACCCGGTCGCCGGAGGCGGCACCATCTTCCACCGACCGACGAGGCAAAAATGTCCGTCTCAGCGCTCAGCCGGATCATCCTCAGGTTTATCGCTGTCGTTCTGGCCTGGCTGGCCGGCAATGCGCTGGCGGCCGATGCCGCGCCGCGCTCGCTCCATGTGGTGAGCGACGACAACTATCCGCCTTACCTCTTCCGCAACGCCGACGGCAAGGTCGAGGGCTATCTGGTGGATCTGTGGCAGCTTTGGCAGTCGCGCACCGGCATCGACGTGAACCTCACCACCACCAACTGGGCCGAGGCCCAGCGGATGATCGCCGACGGGCGCGCCGACGTGATCGACATGATCTACCGCACGCCCCAGCGGGAAGCCCTCTACGAGTTCTCCTCGCCCTACGCCGATCTGCCGGTGGCGATCTACACCCACACCACCATCGGCGGCATCAGCGGCGTCAGCACCCTCAAGGGTTTCGAGATCGGCGTTCAGTCGGGCGACGCGTGCATCCACCGGCTCAACGCAAGCGGCATCACCACCCTCGTCGAGTACCCCAACTACACCGAACTGATCGCCGCCGCCCAGCGCCAGGAGATCAAGCTGTTCTGCCTCGACGAGATTCCGGCCAACTTCTACCTCTACAAGGCCCAAGCCCAGGCCGACTTCCGCAAGGCCTTCGACCTGTACCAGGGCCAGTTCCGGCGGGCCACCCGCAAGGGCAACATCGCCACGCTGCAGATCGTCGAGAAGGGCATGGCCGCCATCACCCCGGCCGAAGACGCGGCCCTGCGCAAGAAGTGGTTCGGCACACCGCTGGATCTCGGCAGCTACGGCCGTTACATCATCTGGGGGCTGATCGCGGCGGGCGGCATCGGCCTGCTCCTGATCGTCTGGAACATGACCCTGCGGCGTCAGGTTGCCAGCAAGACGCAAACCCTCAACGCCACGCTGAACGAACTGCGGCAGGCCCACGCCGCCGCCAGCGAGGCCGAGCAAAGCCTCGCCGCCACCCTGCAGGCGATCCCCGACCTGCTCTTCGAGTTCGACACGGGCGGGCATTACCTCAACGTGTTCAGCAACCAGGACGAGCTGCTGGCGGCCTCGCGCAGCAACCTCATCGGCCTGCACGTCTCGACCGTACTGCCGGCCCCGGAGGCCTGCACGGTGGTCGAGGCGATCCAGGCTGCGGCCGCCAACGGCCAGGACTACGGTCGCACCATCCGGCTCGACCTGGGTGGCAGCGACCACTGGTTCGAGCTTTCCGCCGCCCGCAAGCACACCGAAGGCGGCGAGCCGCGGGTGCTGATCCTGTCCCGGGACATCACCGAGCGCCGCGACGCCGAGCGCGCCCTCCTCGCCGCCAAGGAATCGGTGCTCATCGCCCAGAGCACCCGCCACTTCCAGGCCCTGTTCAACGCCGCGCCGGTCGCCTTGGCCTACTGCAAGGGCGAGCACATCGAGTCGATCAATCAGCGCTTCATCGAGCTGTTCGGCTACCAGCCGTCCGACATTCCCACCCTTGCCGACTGGTGGCAGCGCGCATACCCCAACCCGGCCTACCGCAGGCAGGTTCAGGAGACCTGGAACGCCGCCCTCGACCGGGCCGCCGCTGCCGGAGGCATGCTGGACAGCATCGAATATCAGGTCACCAGCAAGGATGCCCAGGTGCGCAACCTGCTGATCGGTGGCCAGCTGCTGGACGGCGGCTTCGTCGCCACATTCACCGACATCACCCTGATCCGCGAAGCCGAGGCAGCCCTCAAAGCGGCCAAGGACGCCGCCGACGCCGCCAACGTGGCCAAGAGCTCCTTCCTGGCCAACATGAGCCACGAGATCCGCACGCCGATGAACGCCATCCTCGGCTACACCCATGCCCTGCGGCGCGGCCAGCTGCTGCCCGAACAGGCCGACCGGCTCGACAAGATCGAGGACGCCGGCCACCACCTGCTGGCGATCATCAACGACATCCTCGACATCTCGAAGATCGAGGCCGGCAAGCTGGTGCTGGAACACACGCCCTTCCACCTGGGCTCGATCGTCGATTACGTCCGCTCCCTGATCGCCGAATCGGCCGAGGCCAAGGGCCTGCAGCTGCGGGTGGATTACGACGACGTGCCGCCCCAGCTGGTGGGCGACCCGACCCGCCTGCGCCAGGGCCTGCTCAACTTCGCCAGCAACGCGGTCAAGTTCACCACCGGCGGCACCATCACCCTGCGCAGCCGGCTCGAAGCCCGCGACGGTGACCGCCTGCACGTGCGCTTCGAGGTGGAAGACACGGGCATCGGCATCCCCGCCGACAAGCTGCCCGACCTCTTCCAGCCCTTCCGGCAGGTGGACGCCTCCACCACCCGCAAGTACGGCGGCACCGGGCTCGGCCTCGCCATCACCCAGCGCCTGGCCCGGCTGATGGGCGGCGACGCCGGCGTGGAGAGCACCCCGGGTGTGGGCAGCCTGTTCTGGTTCTCCGCCAATCTCGAGGTCGGCACCGGGCATGTCAAACATCTGGCCCTCGCGCCCTCCGGCGCCGAGGCCGGGCTCCGCAGCCGCCACGCCGGCGCGCGCATCCTGCTAGTCGAAGACGATCTGGTGAATCAGGAAGTCGCGTTGGAGCTACTGAGTGAAACCGGGCTGGTGGTGGATCTGGCCGAAAACGGCCGGGTTGCCCTCGACAAAGCGTCTGAATCGGGCTACGCCGCCATCCTGATGGACATGCAGATGCCCGAAATGGGCGGCCTCGAGGCCACTACCCGCATCCGCGCCCTGCCCGCCCACCGCCTCACGCCCATCATCGCGATGACCGCCAACGCCTTCGACGAAGACCGGGAGCGCTGCAGCAAGGCCGGAATGAACGACTTCATCGCCAAGCCGGTGGAGCCGGAAATCCTCTTCGAAACGCTCTTACGCTGGCTGGGCTGACCCGGCGCCTCAGCCCAGCGCCGCCAGATCGGCCGGCGTATCCACGTCCTGCAGCACACCGGGGTCGTCCGTTCCGATGACGTGCAGCAAGCCAGCGTTGCGCCGGATGATCGAACGGGCGCCTTCGTCGCCCTCCAGCGCCATCAGCGCATCGCGCCAGCGCGCCGCAAAACCCACCGGATGCCCGCGCTGGCCGGCGTAGGTCGGCGCTGCCAGGGCGGCACCGTTGGCAATGGCATCTGCGACCGAGCGGAGCGTCGCCACGCGGATGCGCGGCATGTCGGCAAGCGCCACCAGCCAGCCGTCTGCATCCGGGCTTGCCGCCACACCAGCGGCCAGGCTGTAGCCCATGCCGTCATGGGCGGCGGCAGAGCGGATCACCGTCAGCCCCTCGGCTTCGATCAGCCCGGCGAGTTCATCCTGCTCCGGGCGCAGCACCACGATGCTCTCGGGGCACGCGGCATTCAGCGCGCGGGCGGCGGCCACCGCCACCGGCGTGCCGTCGGCCAGCGGCTGGCGCAGCTTGTCGGCCCCGAAGCGCCGCCCCTGACCGGCCGCCAGCAGCAGGCCGACGATCCGCGCCACCGGTTAGCCCAGCCCGCAGCCAGCGCTGGCCGGCGTGGCGGGTTCGGGGCGGATCACCGCCGCGCCGTTCTTCACCGCGGTCATCTCGGCGAGGATGGACACCGCGATCTCCGGCGGCGTGCGGCTGCCGATGGGCAGGCCGATGGGGCCGTGGAGCCGCCCGACCTCGCCTTCCGACAGGTCGAAATATTCCAGCAACCGCGCCCGCCGAGTCGCGTTATTGACCCGCGAGCCCAGCGCCCCCACGTAGAAAGCCGGCGACTTGAGCGCTTCGAGGAGCGCCATATCGTCCAGCTTGGGGTCGTGGGTGAGTGCGACGATGGCGGTGTGGGGATCGGGAAGCATCGCCGTCACCACGTCGTCGGGCATGCCGGGCACCAGCGGCGCGCCGGGCACGTCCCACTCGGCGGAGTACTCCTCCCGCGGGTCGCACACGCTCACTGCGTAATCCAGCGCCTGAGCCATCGGCGCCAGATAACGCCCGATCTGCCCGGCGCCGATGATGAGCAGCCGCCAGCGCGGGCCGTGGATCGTCGACAGGCGCCGCCCGTCCCAGACGAGCGCCTCGCCCCGGCAGGCATCGGCAACACTGACCGCGCCGGTGTCGATGTCCACGTCGCGCCGCACCAGCTGGCCGGCCTCGATGCGGGCCGCCAGATCGGCGAGCCGGGCCATCTCCAGCGCCGGCTCCACCACCAGCTCCAGCGTGCCGCCGCAGGGCAGGCCAAAGCGCGCCGCCTCGTCGCGGGTCACGCCGTAGGTGAGCACGAAAGGCTGGCTGCCGGCGATGCGGCCATCGAGCATTCGGGCGACGAGGTCGTCCTCGATGCAGCCGCCAGACACCGAGCCCTGCACCCGGCCATCATCCCGCAGGGCCATCCATGCCCCCGCCGGGCGCGGCGCCGAGCCCCAGGTGCGGGCCACGGTGACGAGCGCCGCCCGGTGGCCGCCCGCCGACCAGCGTCGCAGGGCCGCGAGCACCTGCAGATCCTGGCTATCCATGATTTGCCTCCTTTTGGCAAAGCGCGTGCTGTGGGCGACCGAGGCCGCCCACAGCACGCGCGGCAGTCATCGTCAGACCTTCAGCGCGTTGGCCTGGAAAGGCAGCCGGGTAAGCCACCGCCCGGTGGCCGCAGCGATCGCGTTGGCCACGGCCGGCGCCACCGGCGGCACGCCGGGTTCGCCGATGCCGGTGGGGTTCTCGGCAGACTGGACGATGTGCACCTCCACCTTCGGCATCTCGTTGATGCGGATCGGCGCGTACTCGCCAAAGTTGCCCTGCTCCACCACGCCGTCCTTCAGGGTGATCTCGCCGTGCAGCGCAGCCGACAGGGCAAAGCCCACCGAGCCTTCCACCTGGGCCCGCACGTTGTCCGGGTTGATCGCCATGCCGCAATCCACGGCCGAGACGACGCGATCCACCTTCACGCTGCCGTCGGCGGCCACCGTCACCTCGGCCACCTGGGCAACAAAGGAGTGGAAAGATTCATGCACCGCCACGCCGCGACCGCGCCGCTCGCCCGGCTTGCCCGCCGCCAGCGGCGTGCCCCAGCCGGCCTTCTCGGCCGCAAGCCGGAGCACCGCCGAATGGCGCGGATGCTTGGCCAGCAGCTTGAGGCGCATCGCGACGGGATCCTGCTTCGATTCGGCGGCCAGCCGGTCGAGGAAGGTTTCGGTGGAGTACGCCGTGTGGGTCGAGCCCACCGAGCGCCACCACAGCACCGGCACGCCGATGTCCTTAGGGGTGTGCAGCTCCACCTGCAGGTTGGGGATCGCGTAGGGCAGGTTCGCCGCGCCCTCCACCGACACCGCGTCGATGCCGTCCTTCACCATCACCGACTCGAAGGCCGAGCCGGTGATGATCGACTGGCCCACCAGCCGGTGGCGCCACGCGCGGATGCTGCCGTCGTCGTCCAGCGCGGCTTCGATGCGGTGGTGGAACATCGGGCGGTAGTAGCCGGCCTTCATGTCGTCCTCGCGCATCCACACCAGCTTGACCGGGGCCTTGGTGCCGCTGGCCTTGACGATGGACGCGGCCTCACGCAGGTAGTCGGACTGGGTGCACGCCCGCCGGCCGAAGCTGCCGCCGGCGTAGAGCATGTGGATCGTCACCTTCTCGGGGGGCAGGTCGAACATCGCCGCCAGCGTGGCCTGATCGACGGTCTGGAACTGCTCGCCGTTCCACACCTCCAGCCCGTCGGTAGTGCGCTGGACGACGCAGTTCATCGGCTCCATCGCCGCGTGGGCGAGGTAGGGGAAATCGTAGCTGGCAGTGACCACCTTGGCTGCGCCAGTGATGGCGCCAGGGGCGTCGCCCTGGGTGCGCGCCACAAGGCCCGGCTTGCCAGCCAGCTCGTGGTAGCGGGCGAGGATCTCGTCGGAGCCCAGCTTGAAGGCGGCGCTGTCATCCCATTCGACCACCAGCGCGTCGCGGCCCTTCTTGGCGCTCCAGGTGTCGCGGGCCAGCACGGCCACGCCGGCGGGCACCGTCACCACATCCACCACGCCCTTGATGGCCTTGGTCTTGCTGGCATCCACCGACTTCGCCTTGCCGCCAAAGCGCGGCGGGTGGGCGACCACCGCCACCAGCATGCCGGGCAGGTGCAGATCCTGGGTGAACTGGGCCGAGCCGTCGGTCTTGGCGGCGCTGTCCTTGCGCGGGGCGCGCTTGCCGATCAGGCGGAAATCCTTCGGGTCCTTGAGGGCGACCTGGGCCGGCACGGCTTCGAGGGCGGCGGCTTCGGCCAACTCGCCAAAGCTCGCCTTGCGGCCGCTGGCGGCGTGGCGCACCACGCCTTCGGCCACGCTGATCTCGGCGGCCGGCACGTTCCACTTCTTGGCTGCGGCGGAGACCAGCATCGCCCGGGCGGTGGCGCCGGTCTGGCGCATCTGCCCCCAGGAGTTGGCCATCGCGGTGCTGCCGCCGGTGCCCTGGGCAGCACCGAAGAACAGGTTGTTGTAGCGCTTGGCGTCGGCCGGGGCGCCCTCCACCTTCACCTGCGCCCAGCTGGCGTCGAGTTCTTCGGCGACGATGGTGGCGAGGCCGGTGTAGGTGCCCTGCCCCATCTCCAGGTGCTTGGAGATCACGGTGACGGAGTTGTCGGCGCCGATGCGCAGGAAGGGCGTCGGCGCAAAGCTGGCTGCCGCGGCGCCGGTCGTCGCAGTTTTGGCGGCGTGGCCGATGCCCGGCACGGCGAGGCCGAGGGTGAGGCCGGCAGCGCCCTGCAGGAAGCCGCGGCGGGAGAGGTTTTCGATGGGGATGTGGCGTTCGATCGTCATGCTGGGCTCCTTACGCCAGGGCCTTGGCGGCTTCGTGAATGGCAGCGCGGATGCGCACGTAGGTGCCGCAGCGGCACAGGTTGCCCGCCATCGCGGCGTCGATGTCGGCGTCGGTGGGCTTACGATTGGCTTCGAGCAGGCTGACCGCACTCATGATCTGGCCGGACTGGCAGTAGCCGCACTGAACCACGTCCAGCTTGCGCCACGCCTCCTGCACCGCCTTGCCCACGCGGGAGCCATCCACGGCCTCGATGGTGGTGACCTTCTTGCCCGCCACATCGGCCACGGGCGTGATGCACGAGCGCACCGGCTGGCCATTCACATGCACGGTACAGGCGCCGCACAGGCCGGCACCGCAGCCAAACTTGGTGCCGGTGAGAAGCAGGGAATCCCGCAGCGTCCATAGCAGCGGGGTGTCGGCGTCGACGTCGGCCTTGCGGGCCTTGCCGTTCACGGTGAGCTGGATCATTTTCAATCTCCGAAGGGGGTACGAGTAGTTCTTGTCTGGGTCTGGCTGGCGGGCAGTCGGGCGGGGATGAGTGAGGAGTAAGCAGGGAGGGGTCTTGACTGATCCCGTTGCGCTCGCCTGCGCCAGCGCGCTGAGTTTCAGCCCGGTCTCCTCACGCCTTACTCCTCACGCCTCTCCGCCGGATAATTCCCGACCGTCACCCTCGGAAATTTAGCCCACCTCAAGCTGGATGGCATTGCAGAATCCTGTGAGATTCTTGCCCGATTCTCCAGACTTGCTTCTGACGCGTGACCTGCCACCCCGCCCGGAGTTAATCTCCGGCGAGCTCACTACAAGGAAAAACCATGATCACATCAGGCTTTCCGCCACCCGCCGAGGCGGCCGCGCTCGACGCCGCACGCCAGGCGCTGGCTGACATCATTGAACGATATTGCACCGAAGACGGCCCCGTCGCGACGCCCGTGCCGGGCCTCAGCCTGTTCCGCGCCTCCAGCACCAGCACGCCGATCTGCGCGGTGTACCGGTCGGTGCTGGCGGTGGCCGTGCAGGGCAGCAAGCGCCTCGTGCTGGCCGATGAGCAGTTCCAGTACGACAGCCGCCACTACCTGATCACCTCGGTGGACCTGCCGGTGATGGGCCAGATCACCGAGGCCACGCCCGACAAGCCCTACCTGTGCGCGGTGTTCGACATGGACGCCCACAAGATCGCCGAGCTCGCCAGCACCCTGCAACTGGCCCCGCCCTCGCCGGGAAACGGGCAGCTCGGGCTGGGAGTGAGCGCGCTCACCCTGCCGGTGATGGACGCACTGCTGCGCCTCGCCCGGCTGCTGGATGCACCCCGCGACATCCCGGTGCTGGCACCGCTGCACGAGCGCGAGTTGCTGTACCGCCTGCTCACCGGCGAACAAGGCCTGCGCCTGCGGGCCATTGCCGCAGCCGACAGCCAGAGTCATCGCACCGCCCGGGCGGTGGCGTGGATCAAGGAGAATTTCGACCAGCCCCTGTCGATCGAGGCCCTGGCCGATGCGGCCAACATGAGCAAATCGACGCTGCACCAGCACTTCAAGGCGCTCACCGCCATGAGCCCGCTGCAATACCAGAAGCAGATCCGCCTGCAGGAAGCCCGCAAGTTGATGCTGCTCGAATCCCTCGACGCCGCCTCGGTGGCGCGCCGGGTGGGCTACGAGAGCCCGTCGCAGTTCAGCCGGGAATACCGCCGCCTGTTCGGCGCCCCACCCCTGCGGGATGTGGCGCGCATGCGCTGAAGACAGCGCCAGGAAGAACGGGGAAAGAGATCGGCCTGTATCGGCCCACGAAACCCGGGCGACACAAACAAAAATGGAGCATGGCCATAACGGCGATGCTCCATTTTGCTGCCAGACCCCGGCGGGCCCAGCGGGAATGAGTGGTCGGGGAAAGAGGATTCGAACCTCCGGCCCCTGCGTCCCGAACGCAGTGCTCTACCAGGCTGAGCTATTCCCCGACGCTTTTACTGCTCACGCTGGCAACAATCACCAGCGCTAAAACAAAACAGCCACACTTGACATCGAAATCCGGCGTACAGCTGCCGAACATCAATATTTCCGTGCGACTGCGAACTTTGACAATTCTACCAAGGAGTCCTTGAAAACGGAAGGGGGCAGCGCTTCAAGAGCATCCAGGGCCAGCTGGGCTTCGGCTTCGGCCACCTTGCGGGTCGCTTCGATCGCACCGCTCGCACGGATGGCGGTGAGCACCGCAGCGAAATCGTCACGGCCACCGTTTTCGATGGCGCTGCGCACACAGGCCGCGTGTTCCGGGCTGCCGTGCTTCATCACGTGGATGAGCGGCAGCGTGGGCTTGCCTTCGGCGAGGTCGTCGCCGATGTGCTTGCCGGTGTCGGCCTCGTCGCCGGAGTAATCGAGCACGTCGTCGATCAGCTGGAACGCCGTGCCGATGTGCATGCCGAAGGCCGCGACCTGCTCTTCCTTCTCGGCGGGCAGGCCACCGAGGATCGCGCCGAGACGCGCGGCGGCTTCAAAGAGCTTGGCGGTCTTGTAGCGGATCACGCGCAGGTAGTCTTCCACCTCGACATCGGCGTTGTGGCAGTTGAGCAGCTGCAGCACTTCGCCTTCGGCGATCACGTTGGTGGCGTCGGCCAGAACCTGCATCACGCGCATGTTCTGGACGCCGACCATCATCTGGAAGGCACGGGAATAGAGAAAATCGCCCACCAGCACCGAGGCGGCGTTGCCAAACATGGCATTGGCCGTCTTGTTGCCGCGGCGCAGGTCGGATTCATCGACCACGTCGTCGTGGAGCAGCGTGGCGGTGTGGATGAACTCGACAACCGCCGCGAGCTCGCGGTGGTTGCTACCCTGATATCCGGCGGCGCCAGCGGTGAACAACACCATGGCCGGACGCAGGCGCTTGCCTCCGCTGCCGATGATGTACTCGGCGACCTGGCGGATGAGAACGACGTCGGAGTAGAGACGATCCCGGATGACGGCATCGAGCGCCTTCATGTCTTCGGCGATCGGCGCGTAGAGCTGCGAGAGAGACAAGGCACTGCCCGGAATAGGAAAAACGCGATGTTAGGGGGGATGCTGCCATCGAGTCAAGCCGACCGGATCAAGGCCGATCAGGCAGGATTCTGGCTGGCTGAAACCGGAAGCAATAGATCGGGACGATCGGAAAACACGCCATCCACGCCCCACGCGTCGAGCCGGCGGGCTTCATCTGGCTGATTGACGGTGTACACAAGGCAGCGCAGATCGGCCTTCTTCACGGCCGCCACATGCGCGGACAAAAGCCCTTGCCGGGAGAGGTTGAGCGACTGGCAGCCAAGGGCGAGCGCGGTGTCGATGGCCGTGTCGTCAAAGGCTTCGACGAGAAAGGCACGGGGAATCTCCGGCACGCAGCCGGCCGCAATCCGGAGCGCATCCGCCGAGAAGGACGAGAGCAGCAGCACGGGGCGCTCTTCCGGCGCCATCGACGCCAGCAACATGCCCACCGCCCGGCCCGTCTCGATCTCGACGCCGGTCGCGGGCTTGATCTCGAGGTTGGCCGCCAGGCCCAGCGCCCGGCAGCGTGCCAGGGCGTCGATCAGGCGGGGAATGGTCTCGCCGCGAAACGCGGGATGAAACACGCTGCCCACGTCGGTGGCGAGCAGCGCGTCGGCGGGCATTTCGGCCACCCTGCCCGGCACGCCGGCGGTGCGATCGAGGGTTTCGTCGTGGATCAGGAGCGGCACGCCGTCGGCCGAGAGCATCGCGTCGAACTCGACCGCGACGCAGCCCAGCCGGGCGGCGATGCCGAGCCCGGCCAGGGTGTTTTCCGGCGCGAGCGCCCCGCCGCAGCGGTGGGCGATCACGCCGGGCCAACCCCAGTCGGACATGCCGGACAGCTCAGTCGACAGTACGCGAACGGGCCACCGCGGTGTCGAGGGCGAGCTTGGAAGGCTTGCGGTCTTCCCACACGGATTCCAGTTCTTCCTCGATGATGCGGCGCACGGCGGCGCGCTGCGGGTAGGAACTCGCCTTGGAGGCGGCCGTCACCGGCTTGTTGGTGAGCTGCTTCACGCCAACGTGGATGTTGACCAGATCGGCAGCCAGCAGGCGGCTCTCGGAAGCCAGCAGGCCCGCGCGGTTGAGGGGCAGGTAACCGGCGTTGCGCTGCCATTCGACCTGGCTTTCACCGGTCAGCCAGAAATTGACGAAGCGGGCGACAGCCTTGTACTCGGCGGGCTTCTTGCCGGCGGCAACCCACATGGCCGGGCCATCGGCGAGGGTGTTCTGGGGCGCGCCGTAGTATTCCTCGTGGTAAGGCAGCGTCGCGACGCCGACCTTGAAGCTGGCCTCACGCTGCAGGGTCGGCCACACGCCGGAGGCGGCGGTCAGCACCGCGCACTCGCCGTTCGAGAAGTGCTCGATGGCCTCTTCGTCACGACCGAAGAGCTGCAGGTAGCGGGCCTTGTACCAGGACGAGAGCATCGCCACGTGCTTGACTTCGAGCATGCCGTTGATGGCGAGGGAGGTCTTCTTGCCTTCGGTCACGACCGGCTCGTTGTGCCAGGCGCTCATGTTCTCGACGAGGATCCAGGCCGGCTGGGTGGTGGTGTAGGGGCAGGCCTGGCCGTTGGCGACAACCTTGCCGAGGGCGGCCTGGAGTTCCTGCCAGGTCTTGGGCGGGACTTCCGGATCGAGGCCGGCGGCCTTGAAGGCGTCCTTGTTGTAGAACATGACCGGGGTGGACAGACCCACCGGCAGGGCGATCAGGCGCTTCTGGGCGTCGAACGGGGTCGGCGTCATCATCGCCGGGGCGCGCAGGGTTTCCATCGCCACGCCGGCTTCCTTCATGACCTGATGGAGCGGACGATAGCGCTGCGGGCCGGACAGGAAGGCGGGCAGATCGCGCTCGCCGAGGATCATCAGGTGCGGCGTGGCGCCGGCGTTCCAGGCCCGGTCGCGGATGACGATCTTCGGGCCGTTCGGGTTGCCGGCGTTGTAGCGGTCGACCAGCTTCTGGAGCTGCGCGCCCTTGTCGGCGCCGAGGCTATGAACCAGCTCGATCTCGGTTGCCGCGACGTCGGCAACGGCCGCGGCCTTGGGCGCCTCGGCCTTGGCGGCGGGCTTCTTGGGGGCGGCGACGGCGGCATTGACGCACAGACCGGCGATGGCTGCGCACAGGGCGGTACGGCTGAATTTGATCATGGGAGTCGTGTCAGGGGATAAATCGGAACAACAGCGGATTATAAAGCCCGACCCGGGCATCTCGATGGCAACTTGCAAGCGAATGTTCAAGTCCTCATCACGGGCGCCGTTGACCTTGCAGCGCCTATTGATCGCATTTTCCGCCATGACCCGACCCGCCCTGCCCCTCGTTTTCGGACTCGTGATCGCCTCCGCCGCCCTAGCCGGCTGTGATCGCCTCGGCATACCCGACCCGGCCAAGACCGAGGCCCAGTCGGAGGAGGATGGCAAGGCCGTGGGCAGCGCCTGCCGGCATGCGGGGCGCGCCATCGAGGATTGCTTCACCCTCAACCCCACCGCCCAGCGGGCGGCAGTTTTTGCCGGCTGGAAGGAAATGAACGACTACATGGCCGAGAACAAGATCGCCGAGGTCGCGCCGCAGCTTCCCCCGCCTCCGCCGCCGGGCGCCGCCAAGCCGGCCAAGGCAAAGCACGCCAAGGGCGAAGGGGGCGACGAAGGGGAAAAGAAATCCGGCGCTGAGGGCGAATCCGCCGACGGTGGCCACGCCAAGGCCGATGAAGCGCCGGCCGCCGAAGCCGAAACACCCCGCAAGCGCCGCCGTCAGGCGGAGTGAGCGACGCCCTCCCCGGACGTCTTCCACCACATCACGAAATCATCCACCGACATCGCCGGCGCGTAGTGGTAGCCTTGGGCGCAGTTGCAGCCCATCTCCAGCAGCACTGCCTCGGTCTCGGCCGTCTCGACGCCTTCGGCCACCACCTCCAGCCCAAAGGTGTGGGCGATGCGCACCATCAGCTCGACGATCGCCCGATCGTTGTCGGACGCGGTGATGCGCTCGACGAAGGATTTGTCGAGCTTGACCTCGCTCACCGGCAGGCGCCGCAGGTAGTCCATCGACGAGTAGCCGGTGCCGAAATCATCCAGCGCCAGCCGACCGCCGCCCTGGCGCAGGGCCTCGAGGGTGCGCACCGACATGCCCTCGCCCGACACCAGCCCGCCTTCGGTGATCTCGAAACACAGCCGTGACGGCGCCACGCGCCAGGTGTCGCAAGTCTGGCGGATGAAGATCGGCAGTTCGGAATCCCGCAGGTCTTCGGCCACGATGTTCACCGATACCCGCACACCGCAACCGGCCGTGGCCAGCGCGGCGAGGATCTGCGCCGCCTGCTGGATCGCCCAGCGGGACAGCACCGGCATCAGGCCGATGCGCTCGACCACCCGCAGGATCTCGGGCGGCGGCACCGCGCGGCCATCCGCCCTCGACCAGCGCAGCAGCGCCTCTGCGCCGACCACCCTGCGGGACGGGAGTTCGACCTGGGGTTGCAGGTAGAGCTGGAAATGCTGGGCTTCGAGGGCCCGGGCGACTTCCATCTCGAAATTGGCGTCGTTTTCGGCACGCACCACCACTTCGCCGCCGTAGACGTCGCAGGGCTGACCGGTGGAGCGGGCCACCACCAGCGCGGCGCGGGCAGCCTGCTCGAGGCCGAGGGGGTCGCCGGCGTGTTCGGGCGCCCAGGCGCCGCCGGAATAAAAACGCCCGCGCAGGGCCGGGAAGTTGTTGGAGCGCAGCACCTCGCAGGCGTCCACCAGCTTGTGGCCGGCCAGGGAAACCTGGGCCGGGTGATGCAGATCGGGCAGGATCGCCGCCCACGCGTCGTCGCCCAGGGCGCACAGGATGTCGCTAGGGCGCAGCATCGAGCGCATCACCTCAGACAGGGCGAGGCGCAGCTGGTCGCGCTCGTCGAGGGCCAGCACGTCGGCCGAACGGCCCCACTCCACCTGCACGATCACCAGCCCGAGCTGCCGCCCGGCGCCGATCCTGTCGAGGCGGTCGGAGAGCAGCATCAGGAAGCGCCGACGGTTGGGAATCCCCAGCACCGGGTCGCCATCTTCGGCCGACAGGCGGAAGGACTGTTCGTGCTCGATGGCCACGTCGGACAGCAGGCCGCCCAGACACCAGCCGAGGCGCACCAGCGCGTTGAGGATGTCGAGCTCCAGCCGATAGACCATCGCCCGCTCGCCAAACAGGCGCTGCTGGCACAGGGCGATGAGCGCCTCGATGGCGACGAACGGGAACTCCGCCACCGCGCCCGCCAGATAGCACTCGGCCCAGCGGGCGGCGAGACCCGCCGGCCAGCCCGGAGTGAAATCCCATTCGGAGATGCGCGCCAGATCCCTGCAGAAATCCCGCAGGGCCGGCTCGACCGTGCCGTCGGAAATGCCCGCATCGGCCAGATGGAGCCGCTCCAGCAGCGCCTGAGCCATGTCGGATGCGTCGACGATGCGACCGAAGGCCCGGACCGCCGCCTGCTCGCCCTGGCCGAGGCCGTAGCGGAGGAGCAGACGCTTCAGCACGTCATCATCGACGACGTAACTGTAATGGCGGTCAAAGGGCGAAACCATGCGTGCTACGCCAGGTAGAACTCGGAAGGCTCGACGCCATAGGCGCCGGGCGGCAGGGCCCGGATGATGGCGTAGGGCTCGCCGGTTGCGGAAGGCAGATCGTAGAGCAGGTCGAGGGTGTGGGGGTAAGGGTTGGGTTTCTTGTCGGGCCCGAGCAGGATCATCACCCGCGGCTTGAGGCGCCGGATGCGGTTCTGGGCGACGACCACCGCCACCTCGCCGGAGTTGAGCTCGACCAGCGTGCCCACCGGATAAAGGCCGATGCACTGGACGAACTGATCCACGGTGCTCTCGGAGAAGCACGTACCCCGCTGGGCGCGCACCGCGTCGAGGGCCGACTGGGAGCTCGCCGCCTCGCCATAGGGCCGCTCGCGGGTCATCGCGCAGTAGATGTCGCAGATGCCGGCGATCTCGCCCATCAGCCCGACCTCGTTGCCCTTCAGGCCATGGGGATAGCCGCTGCCGTCGCAGCGTTCGTGGTGGCGGGCGACGATCTCGAGCACCTGGGGCGTGGCGTGGGGCGAATCCGCCAGAACCTGCAGCGAATACTCCACGTGGGTCTTGAAGATCTCGTATTCCCGCGGCGACACCGGCCCGGCCTTCTGCAGCAGGCGCACCGGCAGACGCAGCTTGCCCACGTCCTGCAGCATGCCCGCCATGCCCAGCGCGGCGATGGATTCTTCTCCGAGACCCAGGTAGCGACCGAAGATCATCACGTGGGCTGACACATCGAGGGAGTGGTCGTAACTGTACTGGTCGGTCTGCCGGAGCCGGGACAGCCACACCAGCGCGTCCGGGTTGCGGGCGACGCTCAGCACCAGCTCGGAAACCACGCCGCGCAGCCGTTCGAGATCCGGATTGAGGCTGCGCTGGACATCCTGGGCCACCTGCTCCAGCAGCATGTGAGCCTCGTCGACCAGCGGCAAGGCGGCCACGATCTCTTCTTCGACCGGCACGGTGGGTGCGGTGTGGACCATGCCGACTCCACCGACGCCCGGACCACGACCGTCGTCCTCGACCGTCAGGCGGGCGCTGCCACGCCGGCCCGGCCCACTGCTGCCAGTGATGAAGGGGCGGCCGGAAGCACTGGCGAGATAATCGTCGGGCCGGGATTCGGCCACGCCCTGGGGACGCGCCGCCGGGGCATCGGGATAGATGTGACACCAGGGCGCCGACGAGGTACCGCCTTCGTCGGCCGCCTGCTCACGGTTCGCGGCCCGCAGGGAACGCAGCAACGCGAAGAAGTCGGTCGGACGGCGACGCACTTCCGACGGCACCTGAAAGGAGGCCAGCGAGGGATTGCGCTCGGGCTTATCGGCATCCGCCTCGGGCGCAGGCGCACGCCAGGCATCGCCGGCCGACCGGGCCCGATCCACATAGACAAAGCGGCAGACACTGCGCAACTGGTCCAGCGTCGCCTGATCCTCGACCAGGAAGCCCTGGAGCAGGAACGGCGACTCCAGCCACGGACGATCCAGCTCGGAAACGAACATGCCAATCCGCACGTCCTGAGCCGCCACAATTTCCTTCAACACACCCTCCCCAAAATGGGCGCCCACACACACACGCGGGCGACCCGGCATTTACGGCGCTGGATTCGTAAACTTGAGATGCAGAGCATCAATTTCGGCAACCACCTCGGGATCAAGCTTGCGGGCGCAGGCTTTCAGGTTGGCCTCCAGCTGGGCAAGCGTGGTCGCGCCGACGATGGTGCTGCCCACGAACGGCCGGCTCGCCACGAAGGCCACCGCCAGTTCGGCGGGCGTCATCCCGTATCGATGAGCCAGCGCGGCGTAGGCGGCTACCGCCGGCGCCACGCCGGGTTTGTCGTAGCGCTGGCCGAAGCCCGGAAAGAGCGTCATCCGGCCATCGGACGGCGGATTGTCGAGATATTTGCCCGACAGCAACCCGAAGGCCAGCACCGAATACGGCAGCAGGCTCACGTTCTCGCGGAAGCACACTTCCGCCAGGGTCTGCTCGAAGACCCGGTTCATCAGGTTGTAGGCGTTCTGCACCGACACCACGCGGGCGAGACCCTGCTCGTCGGCAGCGCGGAGGAATTCCATCACCCCCCACGGATGCTCGTTGGAGAGCCCGACGTGGCGGATCTTGCCCTCCTTCACCAACTCGCCGAGGGTCGCCATCTGCTCGCGGATCGGCGTGCACTCGCGCTCGGTACCCTGATCGAAGCGCCACTGGCCGAACATCGGCTGGTTACGGTCGGGCCAGTGGATCTGGTATAGATCGATGTAATCGGTGCCCAGGCGGCGCAGACTGCCCTCCACCGCGTCGCGGATGGTCTCGCGGCCGTTGGACAGCGGGCCGCCGCGGATCCATCCAAGGGCGCGGCCGGCGGAAGTGAACTTGGTGGCCAGCACCACGGAGTCGCGGGCGCGGCCCTTGAGCCAGCTACCGACGATCTTCTCGGTCGCACCGCTGGTCTCGGCCTTCGGCGGCACGGGGTACATCTCGGCGGTATCGATGAAATTGACGCCCGCGGCAAAGGCAGCATCCAGCTGGGCATGGGCCTCGGCTTCGGAATTCTGCTGCCCGAAGGTCATCGTGCCGAGGCACACGGACGACACCAGCAGATCACTGGCGCCAAGCTTGCGGTACTCCATCAGACAAATCTCCACAAAAACGGCGGCAAAGGCGGGGCGCACGGGAGGGTACGCGATGATCGGTTATCATCCGGGCCAAGCGCCGTCCGGCGCACGAACAGTCCGGATGCCGGTTGGGTCTGCATGTTCCGGATCGCCCACCCCTGATATTACACCCGACACCGCCGCCCTCCGCCCCGGTTACAAATCCATGACGTCCGCCCCCTCGCCCTGCGCCGCCCTCGGCATTCTGGTGCAATGCCGCCCCGGCTTCGAAGCCGACGCCAGCGCCGAACTCACTGCCGCCGCCCGCGCCGCGCGCTTCACCGGCGAAACCGACACCCAGCCGAATAGCGGTTTCGTGATCTTCGAGCTGACCGCGCCCGAAGCCCACGACGTCATCCGCCGCCGCCTTGACCTGACCCGGCTGATCTTCAGCCGCCAGGCTTTCCAGGTGCTCGCGGTGCTCGACGACCTGCCTGACCGCGACCGCCTCACCCCGCTGCGCGAGGCCATCGCCGCCACCGGCGAGCGCTTCTCGGCGCTGCTGCCCGAAACCCCGGACACCAACGACGGCAAGGAGCAGTCCGGCTTCCTGCGCCGCTTCGGCCCGCTGCTCGAAGACGCCCTCGCCAAGGACGGCCTGCTGCGCCCGGATTCGCCCCACCTGCCGCGCCTGCACGTGTTCTTCGAAGGCCCCCGGCGCGCCTGGCTGGGCGTCAGCCTCGCCAGCGAGGGCTCCGCCTGGCCGATGGGCATCCCGCGCCTGCGCATGCCCAAGGAGGCGCCGAGCCGCTCGACCCTCAAGCTGGCCGAAGCCTTCCTCACGCTGCTTACCGCCGACGAACAGAAATCCACCCTGCGCCCGGGCCTCACCGCGGTCGACCTGGGCGCCGCGCCCGGCGGCTGGAGCTGGCAGCTCGCCAGCCGCGGGATCCGCGTCACCGCCATCGACAACGGCCCGCTCGCCCCGTCGGCCATCGCCACCGGCCTGATCGAACACCTGCGCGCCGACGGCTTCACCTGGAAGCCCAAGAAGGCCGTGGACTGGCTGGTCTGCGACATGGTCGAGCAGCCCTCCCGGATCGCCCCGCTGATCGCCGACTGGTTTGCCACCGGGCGTTGCCGGCGCAGCATCTTCAACCTCAAGCTGCCCATGAAGCGCCGCCACGAGGAAGTGGAACGCTGCCGCGCCCTGATCGACGCCCGCCTGTCCGCCGCCGGGATCAAATACATTTTGCGAATCAAGCACCTTTATCATGATCGCGAAGAGGTCACGTGCTATCTCACGCGGCGCTAGGGCGTGCGCGATGTATAATGTCTGACTGTTTTTATGGTGCACCGCAGTAAAGTGGCGGCACCCACAACGTGACCACACCCATGTCGTTCTCCGAACTCGGCCTCATTCCCGAAATCCTGCAAGCCGTCACCGATGCCGGCTACACCACGCCGACGCCCATCCAGCATCAGGCGATCCCGGTCGTCCTTGCCGGTCATGACGTCATGGGCGGCGCCCAGACGGGCACCGGCAAGACCGCAGGTTTCACCCTGCCGCTGCTCAACCGTCTTGCCCGCCACGCCAGCACCTCGACCAGCCCCGCCCGCCACCCGGTGCGCGCCCTGATCCTGGCCCCGACGCGCGAGCTTGCGATGCAGGTCTACGAGTCGGTCAAGATGTATTCCAAGCATGTCCCCCTGCGCAGCACCTGCATCTACGGTGGCGTGGACATGAACCCCCAGATCCAGGAACTGCGCCGCGGCATCGAGATCGTGGTGGCCACCCCCGGCCGCCTGCTCGACCACGTGCAGCAGAAGACCATCGCCCTCGGGCAGGTCGAGTTCCTGATCCTCGACGAAGCCGACCGCATGCTCGACATGGGCTTCATCCCGGACATCCGCCGCATCCTCGCGCTGCTGCCGGCCAACCGCCAGAGCCTGCTGTTCTCCGCCACCTTCTCGGACGAGATCAAGAAGCTCGCCGACCAGATGCTGAAGAACCCGCAGCTCATCGAGGTCGCCCGCCGCAACATGGTCAGCGAGACCATCGACCACGTGGTGCACCCGGTGTCCAGCGGCCTCAAGCGCAACCTGCTGGCCCACATCGTCCGCCACGAAGACGAAACCAACCAGGTGCTGGTCTTCGTCGATACCAAATTCGCCTGCAGCCGCCTCGCCCACTTCCTCGAACGCCACGGCATTTCGGCCGATTCGATCCACGGCGACAAGAGCCAGCAGGCCCGCACCGAAACCCTCGAAAACTTCAAGAGCGGCAAGGTACGCGTGCTGGTAGCCACCGACGTGGCCGCTCGTGGCCTCGACATCGAGGATCTGCCCTCGGTCATCAACTTCGAATTGCCCCACACCGCCGAAGACTACGTCCACCGCATTGGCCGCACCGGCCGGGCCGGCAAGAAGGGCAAGGCCGTGTCGCTGGTGAGCTCCGAAGAGCGCCACCGCCTCGCCGACATCCAGAAGCTCATCAAGCTGGAGATCCGCCAGGAAGTCGTCCCCGGCTACGATCCCGAGCCCGACTTCTTCGACGCCGAAGGCGGCAAGCGCCGTCGCAGCAGCAGCAGCAGCAGCAGTAGTGCTCCGTCGCCATCCGCCGCACCCCGTGCCGCCGAAGGCAGCAGCGAGCGCCGCAAGCGCAGCGAACGCGAACCGCGGGAAGCCCGTGAAACCCGCGAACCCCGTGAGCGCGGCCACCGCTCGCGTCAGCCCTCGCACATCGCCCCGGACGGCTTCGACTTCAGCAAGCCCTACGAGCAGCGCAACCCCGCCGGTGAAGCCGGCAGCACCGAAGGCGATTCCGCCATCGCCGAGCTGCGCAGCGGCCAGAAGCCCCAGCGGCCGATCGCCTTCCTCCTCGGCGGCCTGGGCCGCAAGCACTAAGCATCACCCTCCCCGCCCGGCCCCGCCGGGCGGTGTCCGCCAGAAATCCCTCTTCGCATCAAAAGCATTGCCACCGAGCACTACCTGGCGGCAAGCGCACCCTTACGCCTTCCGCCCGGCGTCCTTCGCCTTCCGCACCTCCAGGTACTGGAGCAGCCGGTAGGTGCCCCAGCCGATCAGCCCCGCCCCCATCACGAACCCCCCGTAGGCGATCGGCCACGGGATGCCCTCGGTCATCATCGAGAACTCCGACATCCCGCCAATCCCCGCCAGAATGTTGATCGGCATGAACACCATGCCCAGCACCGTCAGCTGGGACACCCGCTGGTTCTGGTTGATGTTGATGAAGCCGATCGTCGCGTCCATCAGAAAGTTGATCTTGTCGAACAGGAAGGCCGTGTGGCTGTTGAGGGATTCGATGTCCCGCAATATCTGCCGGGTGTCGTCCTGCTGGCCCGGCGACAGCACCCTGCCGCGCATCAGGAAGGACAGCGCCCGCTGGGTATCGAGGATGTTGCTGCGGATACGCCCGTTGATGTCCTCCTCCTCGGCGATCACCGCCAACGTTGCCGCCGCCTCGCCGTCGCTCATGGTCGCGCCCAGCACCTGCCGGCCCACCTCGCCGAGCTTGGCGTAGATGTTCTCCAGCGCGTCGGCGCAGTACTCCACGTCGGCCCCGTAGAGGTCGATCAGCAGATCGAGACAGTCCGTCACGTAGCCCGGCTGGGCGTGGGTGCGCCGGCGCTGCAGGCGGAAGACGGGTAGTTCCTCATTGCGCACCGTAAACAACACGCCGGCGTGGAGGATGAACAGCACCGGCACGCTGCGCGCGTCCCCGTCCCGGTCGAGCAGGAAATTGGAATGCAGGTGGATGTCGCCGTCCTCCTCCACCTGAAAGCGCGAGCTCACCTCCAGGTCGGTCGCCTCGCCCGGATCGGGCAGGCGCACGCCGAAGCGCTCGCCGACGTAGGCGCGCTCGGCCGGCGTCGGATTGACCAGATCCACCCACATGGGCGTGATCCCGTCCATGTCCTGCCGGCCGGTGATCGGCCGCTGGCGCAGGCGGCCCTCCACCAGCTCGAAGGCATTGAGCTGGCTGTCCGACACCGCCGCCTCGGGGCTGCCGGCCAGCCGGGCCCGCAGCGGTTCGGCCACCTCCCACAGCACCGCCTGCCGGCGGCTCGCCGCGAGCTGCTTCCACAGCAGCTCCGCATCGTCCGGCGCCAGCGCGTCGAACAGCCGGCCGATCTCGCCCGCCGGCAAGCGCGCCAGCAGGGTCTGGATCTCGGCGAGGTGCTTGCGGTGGACCATCACCTCCACCAGCTGGCGGCGAGGCATGTTCTGGTTATGCACCACATCCTCCACCAGCCGATGTTTTCGCAGCAGCTCCTCGATGTTGTTGGCGGACATGTCTTCCTTTGCTGTTGGCCGGGCCCGGCAGCCAGCTTAAGGCCTGCCTGTAACGCCCGCGTGACAGCCGCCTCAGCCATCA
>ERZ650311.32-NODE-32-length-87860-cov-14.688822_pt1 | contig 87860 bp, 86 predicted proteins | sample MGYA00376247_ERZ650311 | MGnify/ENA primary metagenome ERZ650311 (study PRJEB26733, sample SAMN07839324) | wastewater metagenome | biome: small river; feature: stream; material: water | place: USA: North Carolina | collected 2016-07-28 ... | reverse complement strand
CGTCGGCGAAGATGGCGCCGAAGATGCCGGTGAGGATCACGAACACCGCGGTGAGCGAGGCGAGCCCGCCCAGGCGCTCGGCAATGCCCATGGCGATCGGGGTGGTGACCGATTTGGGCGCCAGCGAGATCACCGTGGGCGTGCTCGCCCCTAGCAGCGCGCCGATGCCGTAGGCCGACAGGCCGGCAACCAGCGAGCCGACCACCAGGGCGATCAGCAGCGGGCCGCTCATCTCCATCAGCCGCTTGAGCTGGCCGTGGAGCGGCACGGCGAGGGCGACGGTGGTGGGGCCGAGCAGGAAGTGCACGAACTGGGCGCCGTCGAAATAGCGCTGGTAGGGCGTGCCGGTGGCGAGCAGCAGGCTCACCAGCACGGCCACCGAAATGAGCACCGGATTGACCGCCGGATGCCCGCCCGCCTTGCGGTGGAGCAGGATCGCCAGCATGTACACCGCCAGGGTGAGGGTCAGCCACAGGAGCGGCTGGGCCGAGAGGTAAACCCAGATCTCGGTCATGCTTTCGGTGTTCATCGGGTACCTCCGTTCGCGCGCTTGCGGGTCAGGTAGTGCAGCGTGAGCCCGGTGGCGGCAAGTCCGAGGATCGTGCTGGCGACCAACGCAATGGCGATGGGCCAGGCCTCGTCGGCCAGCCGGCTGGCGTGGAGCATCACGCCTGTGCCTGCCGGCACGAAGAGCAGCGAGAGGTTCTGCAGCAGGCCGCCGGCGGTTGTGCGCAGGTGTTCATCGGGGCCGCGCCGGGCGATGAGGTACACCATCAGCAGGGCCATTCCCAGCACGGGGCCGGGTACTGGCAGATGCAGGGCGACCCGCAGGGTCTCGCCGGCAAGCTGGAAGGCGAGGAGGAGGGCAAAGGCGGCGATCATGAAGGTGCCTTTCTTGAAACGATGCGGAGGAACAGGGCGCCATTATCCGGAAGCGGCGGGTGCGGTGCAGCAATCGTCGGTGTGCGTGCCGATTTTGCACCTGTTGCAGGGCGTGGGAGTTCCGTTGGCAGCGGGTGTCGTTGCCGATGGGCCGGCCGAAAATGAAAAAGGGCCGCGATGAACGCGGCCCTTCGATGTCACCGGAACAGCAGACTTACTTCTTGGAAGCCTTGGCAGATGCGCTGCGGGCAGCCTGCATGAAGTTGTCGAAGCGGTTTTCGGCCACCGCGAACCACTGGAGCTGGTCGTCGCGGAATTTCTTCCAGGAGTCGTAGATTTTCTTGAACTTGGCGTTCTTGGCGGCGGTTTCCTCGTAGAGCTCGTTGGCAGCCTTGTAGGCGGCGGCCATGACCTCGTTGGGGAAGGGGCGCAGCTGGGTGCCGGAACCGACGAGCTGCTTCAGCGCGTTGGGGTTCTTGGAGTCGTAGCGGGCCTGCATTTCGGCGTGGGCGTAGAGGCAGGCGTCTTCCAGGATGGTCTGGTATTCCTTCGGCAGGGAGGCCCACTGCTTCTGGTTCACGTACATGGCGATCTGCGGGCCGCCTTCCCAGAAACCCGGGTAGTAGTAGTACTTGGCGACCTTGTTGAAGCCGAGCTTCTGGTCATCGTACGGGCCGATCCATTCGGCGGCGTCGATGGTGCCTTTTTCGAGGGCCGGGTAGATGTCGCCACCGGGGATCTGCTGGGGCACCACGCCGAGCTTGGCGAGCACCTGACCGGCGAAGCCGCCGCAGCGGAACTTGAGGCCGTTGAGATCCTGGACCGTCTTGATCTCCTTGCGGAACCAGCCGCCCATCTGGGCGCCCGTGTTGCCACAGGGGATGTTGTAGATGTTGTATTCCTTGAAGAACTCACGGAACAGCTCGAGGCCGCCACCGTCCATCATCCAGGCCGTCTGCTGGCGGCTGTTGAGGCCGAAGGGCACGGCGGTTTCGAAGGCGAACGTGGGATCCTTGCCAATGAAATAGTAGGAGCAGGTGTGGCCGCATTCGACGGTGCCATCCTTGACGGCGTCGAGCACGCCCGGGCCCGGAACGATTTCACCGGCCGCGAAAACCTGGATCTGGAACTTGCCGCCAGTGGCAGCGGCAACCCGCTTGGCGACGACGTCAGCGCCGCCGAAGATGGTGTCGAGACTCTTCGGGAAGCTCGAGGCGAGACGCCACTTGATGGTCGGCAGGTCGGCCGAGAGGGCGGGAGCAGCTACTGCACCGGCCGCGACACCTACGCTGGCCTTCTTCAGAAATGAACGACGTTCCACGTTGTCTCCTTTTTTGAATTGCTACATGGGTGCTCTGATTATTCATGAGCCCTATCGGGCGAGACAGTACGGAAAACCCTATGCTGCCCCGCCGCAAAAAACCGGTCTCACGAATGATGTCCGGCGCCGGAAAAACCCCGCGCCGGATGGTGCCGCAAAGGATGTCACTTCTTGCCCGGAATGGTGCCGTGGCGCGTGGCCTGCATGAAGTTGTCGAAGCGATTTTCGGCCACCGCGAACCACTGGAGCTGGTCGTCGCGGAATTTCTTCCAGTGGTCGTAGATTTTCTTGAACTTCGCATTCTTGGCCGCGGTTTCCTCGTAGAGCTCGTAGGTGACCTTGTAGGCGGCGGCCATCACGTCATTCGGGAAGGGACGCAGCTGGGTGCCGGAGGCGAGGAGCTGCTTGAGCGCGTGGGGATTGCGCGCGTCGTAGCGGGCCTGCATCTCGGCGTTGGCGAAGGCGCAGGCGTCCTCGAGGATGGCCTGGTATTCCTTCGGCAGTTCGGCGAACTTCTTGGCGTTGACGTACAGCGACAGCTGGGCGCCGCCTTCCCAGAAGCCCGGGTAGTAGTAGTACTTGGCCACCTTGGAAAAGCCCAGCTTGAGGTCGTCGTAGGGGGCGACCCACTCGGCGGCGTCGATGGTGCCTTTTTCGAGGGACGGGTAGATGTCGGCCGGCGGGATCTGCTGGGGCACCACGCCGAGCCTGGCGAGCACCTGGCCGGCAAAGCCGCCGATGCGGAACTTGAGTCCCTTGAGGTCCTCGATCGACTTGATCTCCTTGCGGAACCAGCCGCCCATCTGGGTGCCGGTGTTGCCGCAGGGGATGTTGTAGATGTTGTAATCCTTGAAGAACTCGCGCAGCAGCTCGAGGCCGCCGCCGTTCATCAGCCAGGCGTTCTGCTGGCGGCTGTTGAGGCCGAAGGGGATCGCGGTGTCGAAGGCCAGCGTGGGGTCCTTGCCGATGTACCAGTACGACGCGGCATGGCCCATCTCGACGGTGCCGTCCTTCACCGCATCCAGCACGCCGGGGGTCGGGACGATCTCGCCGGCGGCGAACAGGGAAATCTGGAACTTGCCGCCGGTGGCTGCGGCGACGTGCTTCGAGACCGTTTCGGCAGCACCGAAGATGGCGTCGACGGTCTTCGGGAAGCCCGAGGCGAGGCGCCACTTGATGGCCGGCAGGTCGGCGGCGAGGGCCGGCGCAGCGGCCGCGCCGGCAGCAAGGCCGGCACCAGCCTGTTTAAGGAAAGAACGTCTTTCCATGGAGTTCTCCTCTTTCTTGTTTGGCGATCAGGCGAAAGTGTTGCGTGCCGGCATCAGGCGCCAGCGACGGTCATGCGGTCGACGAGGATCGAGCCGCAGTGTTTGGAACCGCGCACGAGCACGTCCGAGCCGATCTCGCGGATGCCCATGAGCATGTCCTTGAGGTTGCCGGCGATGGTGATCTCATGCACGGGGTATTGGATCTTGCCGTTCTCGACCCAGAAGCCAGCGGCGCCGCGGGAGTAATCCCCGGTCACGTAATTCACGCCGTGGCCGAGCAATTCGGTGACCAGCAGGCCGCGGTCCATCTGCTTGACGAGGCCGTCGAGATCGTACTGGCCGGGCTTGACCAGCAGGTTGTGGCTGCCGCCAGCGTTGCCGGTGGTCTGCATGCCCAGCTTGCGGGCCGAGTAGGTGCTCAGGAAGTAGCCCTGCAGCACGCCGTCGATGATGACCTCGCGGTCCTTCGTGGCCACGCCGTCGTCGTCAAAGGGGCTGCTGGCGAAGGCTTTGGCGAGGTGCGGGCGCTCGGAGATCTGGATGTGGCTGGGGAAGACCTGCTTGCCCAGGCTGTCGAGGAGGAAGCTCGACTTGCGGTACAGCGCGCCGCCGCTCACGGCATGCACGAACGCGCCGATCAGTCCGGCGGCGAGCGGAGCCTCGAACAGCACCGGCACTTCGCAGGTGGGGATCTGGCGGGCGCCCAGGCGGGCCAGGGCGCGGCGGGCGGCGAAGGTGCCGATCTCGTCGGCGTCGGCCAGCTCGGCTGGATCGCGCTTGCTGGTGTACCAGTCGTCCCGCTGCATGTCGTCGCCTTCTCCGGCGATCACCGAGCACGACAAATAGTGGCGCGAGCTGGCGTAGCCGCCCATGAAGCCCAGGCTGTTGGCCGAGATGAAATGGGATTCCTGCATCGACACGCTGGCGCCATCGGAGTTGCGGATCTCCGGGCTCACCGCAAAGGCGGCGCGCTCGCAGCGGCTGGCGAGCTCGATGGCGTCTTCGGTGGAGATCTTCCAGGGGTGGTACAGGTCGAAATCGGGGAAGTCCTTCGCCAGCAGGGCTTCGTCGGGCAGGCCGGACGCGGCGTCGGGCGCGGTGAAGCGGGCAATGGAGACGGCCGCATCCACGGTGGCCTTGAGGGCATCCTTCGAGAAATCGGAGGTGCTGGCGTAGCCGCGCTTCTGGCCGTCGTAGATGGTGACGCCGACGCCCTTGTCGCGGTTGTATTCGATGGTGTCCACCTCGTCGCGGCGGACGGTGACGGACTGGCCGAACCCTTCCGACACATCCACCTCGCAGGCGGTCGCGCCGCGCTTCCTTGCGAACTTGAGGATGTCTTCGGCGATGGTCTTGAGGTTGTCCTGACTGAAGCTGAAACGGTTGTCGGCCATGGCTTTGCGGGTGGGGCTGGGGCTAAAGGCTATAATCTTACCCTTCCCGCGCCTTTTTCACCCCCCAGATGGCCAAGCACAAATACAACCCAGACGAAGAATTCGACGGCCCCAGCAAGTCGCAGCTCAAGCGTGACAGCGCCGCCCTGCAGGATCTCGGCCGTGAACTGGCCGAACTCGGCAAGGAGCGCCTCGCCAAGGTGCCCATCGACGAAGACCTGCGCGACGCGGTCAAGGACTACCAGCGCTTCACCGCCCACGAGGCCAAGCGCCGCCAGCTGCAGTACATCGGCAAGCTGATGCGCAGCGTCGACCCGGAGCCGATCCGTGCCGCGCTCGACGCCTTCAAGGGCGTGTCGGCGGTCGAGACCGCCAAGATGCACCGCCTCGAAAACCTGCGCACCAAGCTGCTTGAAGACGAGAAGACCCTCCACGGCATCGCCGAAGCCCATCCGGGCGTCGATCTGCAGCAGCTGCGCGTGCTGCGCCGCAATGCGATCAAGGAGAAGGAGCAGAACAAACCGCCGCGGGCCTATCGCGAACTCTTCCGGGTGTTGCGTGAGCTCGAAGAAGGCGGCGCCGCGACCGAGGAATTCGACGACGAAGCCGGAGACGAGGAATGAGCGACGTGGTGAAGATCGGCCTGGTGTCCATCAGCGACCGGGCCTCGGGCGGCATCTACGAAGACAAGGGCATCCCGGCCCTGCAGGACTGGCTGAACAAGGCCCTCACCACCCCGTGGGAGCCCGTTGCCCGCCTGATCGCCGACGACCAGCCGACCATCGAGGCGACGCTGATCGAGCTGTGCGACGTGGCCGGATGCCATCTGGTGCTCACCACCGGCGGCACCGGCCCAGCCTTGCGCGATGTGACGCCGGAAGCCACCCTGGCCGTCGCCCACAAGGTGATGCCGGGCTTTGGCGAGCAGATGCGTCAGGTGAGCCTGGCTTTCGTGCCTACCGCGATCCTGTCACGGCAGGTGGCGGTGATCCGCGGCAGCAGCCTCATCATCAACCTGCCGGGCCAGCCCAAGGCGATCGCCGAAACCCTGGAAGGGCTGAAGGACGCCGACGGCAACCCGAAGGTGCACGGCATCTTTGCGTCGGTGCCGTATTGCGTCGATCTCATCGGCGGGCCGTACATCGAGACCCACGACGCGGTGGTGAAGGCCTTCCGGCCCAAGTCGGCCATCCGTCCGAAGGCCTGACGGCGCTTCAGCCGAGCCCGAACCCGAACCCGGCGCGGAGCGTGGCTGCGCCGGGGGCCGCGAGCAGCCAGCCGACGGCTGCGCAATTGAGCAGCACCGTCATCCAGAACACCGCGCGGAAGGATTCCTTGCGCGTCTTGTGGCGCAGCACCTGCTGGGCGACCACCGCGCCCGGCCAGCCGCCCACCAGCGCGCACAGGTGGAGGGTGTTTTCCGGTGTGCGCCAGGCGTCGGTGAGCGCCGCGCGCTTGTCCATCCAGTAGAGCAGGAAGGCCAGCACGCTGGCGCCGGCGTAGAGCCATAGCAGCGCGCGGGGTGCGAAGCCCTTGAGCGTTGCGCCGATCAGCACGACGCTGAACACGGCCGCCACGAGCGGTGCGGCCGTGCTGTCGCTCCGTGGGGCGCTGCCTTGCCGGGCCTTGCCGACGAGGTCGATCTCGTCGGCCCGAGGCCGGCCTTTGCCATCCACGCCCAGTTCGTAGGTCAGCAGATCCCCTTCTTCAGGCCGGCGCCCGCCCGTGCGGAAGGATCTGGCGTGGACGAAGACGCGGCCTCCGCCGCCGTTGGGCGTGATGAAGCCAAAACCCTTGGCGTCGTTCCACTGGGTGAGCCTGCCTTGAAAACGCATGACGGGACTGAGCCGGATGAAATCCTTGCGGACGGGATGCGCATTCTATCCCATCGGACTATTTTGCGAAGATCCGGATCACCTTGCCTGTAAGCCTGGGCGGCTGGGGCAGATAGCCGCCGGCGAGCTGCTTGCGCCGCTCCTGCTCACGCCACCAGGCACGGATGCCGAGGAGTGCGGCGGTGATCACCGCGTAGATCAGCGGCTCGGTGATGTCCTTCTTCACCAGCCACCAGAAATGCACGCAGCCCAGCACGGCGATCGGGTAGATCGCCCGGTGCAGCGCCTGCCAGCGGCGCCCACCGAGGCGCCGGATGGCCGCGTTGGACGATGTTGCTGCCAGCGGCGCCATCAGCACCAGGGCCGCGAAGCCGACGGTGATGAAGGGGCGCTTGAGGATGTCCTTGGCGATCGCGTTCCAGTCAAAGAACTGGTCCAGCCACAGGTAGGTGAGCAGATGTGCTGCGCCATAGGCAAAGGCGAACAGCCCGAGCATGCGGCGCAGGCGCACCACCCAGTGCCAGCCGGTGAGCTTGCGCAGCGGTGTGACGGCGAGGGTGATGAGCAGGAAGCGCAGCGTCCAGTCGCCGGTGCCGCGGGTGATGGCCTCGATGGGGTTTGCGCCGAGGGTGTCGAGCTCGAAACCGCGCCACAGCAGGAAGGCCGGCAGCAGGCAGGCGGCGAAGAGGACGGTCTTGATGGCTGCGAGGTGGGTGTTGCCAGGATTGATCATTATCGGAAATCAGAAGAAGCGGCGCAGATCCATGCCGCCGTAGAGCGACGCGACCTGGTCGGCGTAGCCGTTGAACATGAGCGTCTTGCGTTTGGTGAATTCGCCGATCCGGCGCTCGGTGGCCTGGCTCCAGCGGGGGTGGTCGACCTCCGGATTCACGTTGGCGTAGAAGCCGTATTCGGACGGGCCGGCCTTCATCCAGGCGGTGAGCGGCTGCTTTTCGACGAGGCGGATCGCGACGATCGACTTGCCGCCCTTGAAGCCGTATTTCCAGGGTACGACCAGTCGCACCGGCGCGCCATTCTGGACCGGCAGCACCTCGCCGAACAAGCCCACGGCCAGCAGCGTGAGCGGATGCCGGGCTTCGTCGAGGCGCAGGCCTTCGAGGTAGGGCCAGTCGAGCACGCCGCGGGTCATGGTGGCCTTGTCGTAGTGGCTCACGAACTCCACGTACTTGGCGCTGCCCTGGGGATCGACCTGCTTGAGCAGCGCGGCGAGGGGAAAGCCTACCCACGGAATCACCATCGACCAGCCTTCCACGCAGCGCATCCGGTAGATGCGCTCTTCCAGCGGAACGAGCTTGATGAGCTCGTCGATGCTGAAGCTGCGGGGCTTGTTCACCAGCCCCTCGACCCGCAGCGTCCACGGCGCGGGCTTGAGGCGGAAGGTGTTCTCGGCCGGGTCTGCCTTGTCGGTGCCCAGCTCGTAGAAATTGTTATAGGTGGTGACAGCCCGGCGCGATGTGGGCGGCTCGGTGGTGCTCAGGGGGCTGGCGGCGATCGGGCCGAGGCCAGCGGCGTTCGATGTGATCGGCAGGGCGGACGCCAGGGCCAGCGTGCCGGCCTGGGCCATGAAGCGGCGGCGGGCGTGATACACCGCCGGATCGGTGATCTCGGACGGCAGGATGTCGTCGGGGCGACGGATCAACATGATGGGCTCTCGGTGTTGGTGTGCTCGGGTAGACGCGGCGGGGCGCTGGAAATTACAGCGCCGGGCGATTTTATTTTCGTGGTTCGGGGCATTTGTCGCCGGTTGCCGGCTTTGGGTTCCCGGCGCATTGATCCGACATTACCGCAAGCGCTTCGGCATCCGGCTGCCCGGGTGGCTTCGCGCGTCGGGTGGGTTCGTCGGATGGCGGGGTTTGCGCCTAGCAGGTGCCAAGCCGACTCTGCTAAACTCGCCGACTGTTCAAGGTCTGCCGCGCGCTGCCGTCTACCCGGGCTTCATTCTGTTCGGGATACGGGTCTGGCGAGCCTGCATCCATTCTGCCAAGCCTGACTCCGGTTCCTCCATGCGCATTCTGCTCAGTAACGACGACGGTTATTTCGCCCCTGGCCTGCAGGCCCTCGCCGCGGCTCTTGCCGAGGTCGGCAAGATCGATGTGGTGGCCCCGGAGCGCGACCGCAGCGGCGCCAGCAACTCCCTGACCCTCGATCGTCCCCTGTCGTTGCGCAAGGCGGCGAGCGGCTTTCACTATGTGAATGGCACGCCGACCGACTGTGTCCATCTGGCCGTCACCGGCATGCTCGACGAGCTGCCGGACATGGTCGTGTCGGGCATCAACCACGGCGCCAACATGGGCGACGACACCATCTACTCGGGCACCGTGGCCGCGGCCACCGAAGGCTTTCTCCTCGGCGTGCCGGCCATCGCCATCTCGCTGGTGGCCAAGGGCGCGTCGGATTTCAGCGCGGCGGGGCGCATCGCCCGCGAACTGGTCGAGCGCTTCCAGCGCGACCCGGTCCGCCAGCCCACGCTGCTCAACGTCAATGTGCCCGATCTGCCCTACGACCAGATCAAGGGCATCCAGGTGACGCGCCTCGGCAAGCGTCACAAGGCCGAGCCGACGATCAAGTCGCTCACCCCGCGCAACGAGACCGTCTATTGGGTGGGTGCCGCCGGCAGCGCCCAGGATGCGGGCGAAGGCACCGATTTTCACGCCGTGGCCAACGGCTACGTGTCCGTCACTCCGCTTCAGATCGATTTGACCCATTACGGGCAGGTTGCCGGCATTCGCGACTGGCTGGGCAAATGACCAGCGAGGTCTTGCGAACGGCCCTCCAGACCGCCCAGCGCTCCCGCGCGCGGATGGTCGAGCGTCTGCGCGAGCAGGGTGTGCGTGACGAGAAGGTGCTGGCGGCGATGATGGCCGTGCCGCGCCACCTGTTTGTCGAGGAAGCCCTGGCCACCCGTGCCTACGAAGACACGGCGCTGCCCCTCGGCCTGCAGCAGACCATCTCCCAGCCCTTCGTGGTGGCGCGGATGATCGAACTACTGCGCGCCGGCCGCGAACTCGGCAAGACGCTCGAGGTCGGAACCGGCTGCGGCTACCAGGCCGCGGTGCTGTCCCACGTGGCGACCGAGGTGTATTCCGTCGAACGGCTGCGCCTGCTCCTCGACCGGGCGCGCAACAATCTGCGCCATCTGCGCCTGCCCAACGTCCGCCTGAAACATGCCGACGGTAGCGTCGGCCTGAAGGAAGCCGCGCCCTTCGACACGATCATCGTTGCCGCCGCCGCGCCCAAGGTGCCGCCGGCCCTCACCGAGCAACTGGCCGAAGGCGGCCGGCTGATCCTGCCGGTGGGCGCTGCCGACCAGAGCCTGGTGCTCATTGAGCGCACGTCCCGCGGCCTCCGAGAAACACGCCTGAGTGCAGTGCGCTTCGTGCCGCTGCTGCCCGGCACAGAATGACTGACCCGACCGAATGATGTTGTCCCGTTTCAAGTTTGCCCGTGTTCCTGCCGTCTTCGCCGTCGCCCTGGTGATGGCGGGTTGCGCCTCGAAGGCGCCGGCGCCCGTCTCCGATCGTTCCCGCCCGGGCTCGGCGGCCACGTCCGCCTCCACTGATCAGCCTGCGCCTCCGCCGCGGGTGGCCCGTCCGGGGTATTACATCGTCAAGCCGGGCGACACCCTGATCCGCATCGCCCTCGACCACGGCCAGAACTACCGCGACATCGCCGCCTGGAGCGGCCTCGAGAACCCCAATCTGATCGAGGTGGGGCAGGAGCTGCGCATCCGTCCGCCCGAATCCGGCGCGGTGGCGCGGCCGATCAACACCAACTCCGGCGTCGAAGTGCGTCCGGTGACGCCGGTGGCCAGCGCACCCGTCGCGGCCAGCGCCTCGTCCGACGGCCTGCGCCGCGAGCCCAAGGGCGGCAAGGTGCCGTATTCCGAGCAGGCCTGGGCCCAGGCCCAGAAGCCCGAAGCGGCTCCGGTTGTGGTGGCGAAGGTCGACCCGAAGCCGGAAACGAAACCCGAGGTCAAACCCGAAACCCGGCCCGAGGCGAAGCCGGAACCCAAAGCGGATACCAAGGCCGAACCCGCAAACGGTGAAAAAATTGACTGGGCATGGCCGACTTCCGGCAAAATCATCGCGGGTTTCAACGACACATCCAGCAAGGGCGTCGACATCGCCGGCAAGCCGGGTGACCCTGTGCTTGCCGCCGCCGGAGGCCGCGTGGTGTACGCCGGCACGGGTTTGCGCGGATATGGCAAACTGGTGATCGTGAAGCACGACAACAGCTTCCTCAGTGCCTATGCCCACAACCAGAACCTGCTGGTCAAGGAAGGCCAGGCGGTGACGAAGGGGCAGAAGATCGCCGAACTCGGCGATACCGACAGCGATCGGCCCAAGCTTCATTTCGAGATCCGCCGGCAGGGCAAGCCTGTTGATCCGGGCAAATATCTCCCTCCCCGCTGATTCTGGCGAGTCTCGGGGGAAGCAGGGTAGAGTAGGGCTAGTACGACTATAGACGCCGGATTTCACCCTCGCCGATTTTTGGGTGGATACCGGACGGACGACAGGCGCGGTGCCGGCCTGTCGGTGTTTCTCCCCAAAAGAGACAGCGAGGGCGTCATGTTCGATTCGGCAGTGCCGGAGGAGATGGAAAACACCGAACCGGATCTACCCCCGGAGGTTGAAGTCTTTCTCGAAGCTCCGGTCGTATCGTCGGTGGATACCGACTTCCTCGGTGACGTCACCCAGCTTTACCTCAACGAGATCGGCGTCAATCCGCTGCTTACCGCAGACGAAGAATTATCGTTGTCCCGGCAGGTCCGGGAAGGCAACTTCAACGCCCGTCAGACGATGATCGAACGCAACCTGCGGCTCGTCGTCAATATCGCCAAACACTATCTCAACCGCGGCATCCCGCTCCTCGATCTGGTCGAGGAGGGCAATCTCGGGCTGATCCACGCCCTCGAGAAATTCGACCCCGAACGGGGCTTCCGCTTCTCCACCTACGCCACCTGGTGGATCCGCCAGAACATCGAGCGGGCGATCATGAACCAGTCGCGCACCATCCGCCTGCCGGTGCATGTGGTGAAGGAACTCAATCAGGTGCTGCGCTGCCAGCGCCAGCTCGAAGCCGCCAGCAATGGCGACACCACCGTCGAGGACGTGGCCCGTGAGCTTGCCCGGCCAGTGGCCGACGTGCGGGCGATCCTGGCCCTCAACGAGCACACCGCGTCGCTGGACGCCCCCCTCGACATCGATCCGACCCTCTCCATCGGCGAATCCCTGGCCGACGAAGACGCCGACACGCCGGATGTCCAGATCCACGATCTGGAAGTTGGCACCCTGGTGCGCGAATGGATCAATCAGCTGAGCGACAAGCAGCGGCTGGTGATCCGCCACCGCTACGGCATTGACGAGTGCGAGGTGCAGACCCTCGAGGAGCTCGCCGACAGCCTTGAGCTCACCCGCGAGCGTGTCCGCCAGATCCAGCTCGAAGCGCTCGGCCAGCTGCGCCGGATCATCAAGCGCCGGGGCGTCTCGAAAGACGTGCTGCTTTAACTTCCCGAATCACCCGAAAGTCCGTTCGCAATGACCGAATCCGTGCGCGTGTATCACAACGCCCGCTGCAGTAAGAGCCGCAGCGCCTGCCAGTTGCTCGAAGAAAAGGGCGTCCAGCTTGAGGTGGTGGAATACCTGAAAAACCCGCCCAGTCGCGATGAGCTTGCCGATCTGCTGAACAAGCTCGGCCTGCCCGCCGAGGCCATCGTCCGCAAGGGCGAAGACATCTACAAGTTCGACTACAAGGGCCGGAGCCTGAGCAACGACGAATGGCTGGATGCGCTCGCGGCGCACCCGATCCTCATCGAGCGGCCGATCGTGGTGCGCGGTGATCGGGCGGTGGTTGGCCGCCCGCCCGAGAAGGTGCTCGAACTCTTCGCCTGATCGCCCGATCAGGCGCCGGCCTCAGCGCTGGTTCTGGCGCTGGCTGACCTGGGCCGCCGTCCGCGCGGCCTTCACGGCTTCGCCCAGCTGGAACACCGACATCGCGTAGAAGCTGCTGCGGTTGTAGCGGGTGATCACATAGAAGTTCTGGTAACCCAGCCAGTATTCGCTGTCCTCGCCGGGCGTCACCAGTTCGACGAAGGCGGCCTTGCCGGCTGGCGTACTGCCGTCGACGGGCTTCACGCCGTAGCCGGCGAGGGTCGCGTTGTCGAAGGCGGGGTTGATGTCGTTGGCGATGAGCGGCGGCAGGTTGGCGCCGGGCTCGACATTTGCGCGGATCGCCACCGGCGCCCCGGTTTCCCAGCCATGCATCTGCATGTAGCGGGCCACGCTGCCGATGGCGTCGGCCGGGCTGTTCAGCAGGTCGATCTGGCCGTCACCGTCAAAATCCACCGCATAGTTGCGCACGCTGCTGGGCAGGAACTGGGGCAGGCCCAAGGCGCCGGCGTAGGAGCCCTGGTAGTCCAGCGGGTCGCGGTGCTGCTCGCGGGCCATCAGCAGCAGGGCTTCGAGCTCGCCGCGGAAAAGCTCGGCACGACGCGGGTAGTCGAAGGCGAGGGTGGAGAGCGCGGACACGGCCTGGTAGTTGCCGGTGTTGCGCCCGTAGATCGTCTCGACGCCGATGATCCCGACGATGATTTCCTCCGGTACGCCGTATTTCTCGCTGGCGGCCTTGATGGTCGCCTCGTGACGCTTCCAGAAGGCCAGGCCGGCCTTGATGCGGACGGGCTCGATGAAGCGGCCGCGGTAGCGCTGCCAGGAGCGTACGCCCGGGTCTTTCGGGGGCGAGATGTACTTGATCACCGACGGCTGGAATTCGGCGCGCCGGAAGATGTAGGTGAGGGCGTCCTTGTCGAAGCCGTGCTTCTGAGTCATCTCGTCGATGAACTGCTGGGCTTCGGGGCGATCGGCGTAGCGCTCGGCGTGGCCGGCGGTGGCGAAGAGGGACAGCAGGCCCGCAAGCAGGATCGGCGCAAGGCGCGGGCGGGTCGTCGGGGTGTTCATCGGGGGCGAAAGTTTCTGGTGGATTGGTGGAAGCGTTTCAGGCGGTCCGGGTCGGCCTCGCCGGGGCCGTAGCGAAGGCTGGCGTAGTCGGCGGCAATGGCGTTGATGGTGTCGGCCAGGTCGGGGCGTTCGCGGGCGAGCCGGCGGGCGTAGTCGAGGGGGCCTTCCCAGCTGTTTCGCGGCAGGCCCACGCTGGCCAGCTGCCGGCAGAAGCGGCGCCAGCCCCGGTCGATGGCGTCGGCCGGGGAGCGCTGGCGCAGGGCCCACAAGGTGAGCGCGCCCATGACGATGACGCAGCCACCGGCAAGCAGCGCCGCGAGGGTCTGCCAGTCTGGATCGCCAAAGCCGAGGCCCGACAGCAGGGCTCGCTGGCGGGCCGGATTGTACCCGAGAACCCATTGGTTCCAGCGGTTGTTGAGGGCGTCCAGACGGTCGCGCAGGCCGTGCAGCCAGGCCAGATCGGCGCGCACCAGCAGAGGCAGCCGGGCGCTGTCGGGCAGGGCTGCGGCGAGGCCGTTCTCGATGCGCTGGGGGGCGCTGGCGGCGGTCGGATCGACCCGCACCCAACCCCGCCCGGCGAGCCACACCTCGGCCCAGGCGTGGGCGTCGGACTGGCGGACGACGAGGGTGCCATCGACCGGATTGATCTCGCCGCCCTGATAGCCGGTGACGACCCGTGCCGGCACGCCGGCCGCGCGCATCACCACCACGAAGGCCGCCGAGAAGTGTTCGCAGAAGCCCTGGCGGGTGTCGAACAGGAAACTATCCACGTCGTCCCGCCCGAGGGGGAGGGGGTCTAGGGTGTAGCGCAGGCCGCTGCGCCGGAAGTGCTCGATGGCGAGATCGGGGATGTTGGCAGGGCTGCTGGCGCGGGCGCGCAGCTGGCGGCCGAGTTCGACGCTGCGGGGGTTGGCGCGGGGCGGTAGATCGAGCGCCTGACGCAGCACCAGGCCGGACTCGTCGAGCCCGACCGGGGTTTGGGGGTAGGACACCAGCTCGATCCGGCGGCGGCCCTGCACGGGCTCGCGGGCGAGGAGCTGGAAATCGTTGGAGATGCGCGTGCCGGCGGTGACGGCAGGGAAGTCGAGGGCCAGCAGCCACAGCTGGTTGTGGGGTTCGAGGGTGATGGCGTAGCTGTAGGCGGCGCCCTGGGGCTGGTAGGACGGCTGGTCGGCCAGTTGCAGCAGCCCGGCGCGCCAGGTGTGGCCGTCGAAGCGGGTGAGCACGGGGCCGCGCCAGTAGCGTTCGGCAGCGGGTGGCGGTTCGCCCTGGAAATCCACCCGGAAGGCGATCGCCGAGGATTCGCCAAGGCGGGCCAGGTCGCCCGGCGCCATGGTGTCCGAGAGGCCGCCGACGCGGTTGAAGGCGTCTGCCGGGAGCCCCCACAGGGGGCCCTGCACCCGCGGGAAGAGGATGAACAGCACCAGCATCAGCGGCAGCGCCTGGACGAGCAGCCGCCCGGCTTCGAGGGCGCGGGTGCGCGGCGATGTGCTCACCCGGCTCTGCAGTGCGAGCAGGCTGGCCACCGCGCCGAGGGCTCCGAGCAAGGACAGGGCCGCGATGGCCATGTCCTGCTGGTAGAGGTACTGGGTGAGCTGCAGGAAGATGCTGAGCAGCACCACCGAACGCCCGTCGCGGATCTGCCGGGTTTCGAGCAGCTTGAGCCCGAGGAGGCCCGCCAGCAGGGCCACGCCCGGGTCCTTGCCGAAGAAGTGCCGATACTCGGCGAGCACCGCGATGATGATCCCCACGGCCAGCGCCGAGAGCACGTGTCGATGGGGCAGGCGGCGTCCGCCGGTGGCGATGAGGGTGCGCCAGCCCACCAGCACGGCCGCGATGCCGGCGAGGAGCGGCGGCAGATGCCCGAAATGAGGAATGAGCGTGATCGTCGCGGTGGCCAGCAGCCAGCCGATCTGGTCCGGGCGCAGGCTCATTGGGCGGCCCTCCGGTCGCCAGCGGGGAGGCCATAAAGCGCCAGCGCGGCCAGGCAGGCGTGGCGGTGGGCGGGGCCGCGGGAGGGGGGCAGGTTGGTGCCGGGCAGGCGCAGGCCGTAATCGACGCCGGCGGCGTCGGCGTCCATCACCCAGCGGGCGATGCGCGACAGGCGGGCTTCCACCCCCATCGCCGGCGGCAGGTGATGCCAGTCGAGCCACACGGCCTGGCTGCCCGCGCCTTCGAATTCCTTGGTGCGCCAGGGGCCGCCGCGGGCGACGGTCTTCCAGGCCACGTGGCGGGGCGAATCGGCGGGTTGGTGATGGCGCAGGCCCGAGAAATCGTCACGTCCACGGCCACGTCCGCCCTGCCCGGGGCGGGGATCGTCGCCGTGGGGCAGGGGGGGCGCGTCGGCCTCGGGGGCTGGGTAGACGAGGCATTGCTGGTCGGGCTGGAAAAGGCTCCAGGCCCGGATCAGCCCCAGCGGGTGACGGGTTTCGAGGGTGAGCTGGGGCAGCTGCAGCCAGCCGCGGACGTGGGTGGCGACGGCCACCTCGGGGGCGGCGGAGGCTTCGGGGGGGATATCGAAGGGGGTGTCGCCGTTGGGCACGCCGGTGGGCCAGATCTTCAGGCTGAGCCGTGGGCGCAGGGTCGGGTTGTGCAGTACCACGCCAAAACGCGCCGGCGTGCCGCAGAAGACTGCGTCGCTGCGGCCCGGGCTGATGGAGAGATCGACGAGGTTGCGAAAGGCGTGGTGGATGCTGATCCACGCCACGCTGCCGATCAGGAAGGTGAGGGCGAAGCCGAGGCTGAGGCCGTAGTTGATCGACGCCAGCAGCATGGCCATGAGCGTTGCGCCCACCGCCAGGCCGAAGCGCGTGGGCAGCACGAAGATGCGCCGCTGGCCGAGGCGGATGGGGGTCGGCTCGGGCCCGCTGACGCGGAACAGCCAGCGCCGGAGCCGCTCCCGAAGGCCGATCGGGCGGGGCATCAGGGCAGCGGCACCGCTTCGATCAGGCGGCGCGCCAGGGCTTCCGGGGGCTGGGGCGCGTCGTCGGCGGCGCGCAGGCGGTGGCCGGCGACCGCGGGCAGCACCGCCTGCACGTCTTCGGGCAGCACGTGGTCGCGTCCGGCCAGCAGCGCCCAGGCCCGGGCGGCCGCCAGCAGGCCGAGGCCGGCGCGGGGCGACATGCCGAGGGAGAAGGCCGCGCCCTCGCGGCTCTCGGCGAGCAGGGCCTGGATGTAGTCGAGCAGGCGCGGGCCGGCATGGATCGCCCGGGCGGCGGCGAACAAGGCGTCCAGTTCACCGGGGGCGAGCTCGGCCGGCAGGTGGGCGATCAGGTCCCGGCGATCCTCGCCGGCCAGCAGGGCGCGCTCGGCGGCGCGGTCCGGGTAGCCTAGGGACAGGCGCATCAGGAAGCGGTCGAGCTGGCTTTCGGGGAGCGGAAAGGTGCCGATCTGCTCGGTCGGGTTCTGGGTGGCGATCACGAAGAAGGGCTGGGGCAGCGGCCAGGTCTGGCCTTCGGCGCTGATCTGGCGCTCCTCCATGGCTTCGAGCAGCGCGCTCTGGGCCTTGGGCGTGGCCCGGTTGATCTCGTCGGCGAGCACCAGCTGGGCGAACACCGGCCCCGGATGAAAGCGGAAGGCGCCGTCCCGCTGATCGTAGATCGACACCCCGACGATGTCGGCCGGGAGCATGTCGCTGGTGAACTGGATACGCTGGAACTGCAGCCCGAGCAGGCGGGCCAGCACATGGGCGAGGGTGGTCTTGCCGACGCCGGGGATGTCCTCGATCAGCAGGTGGCCACGGGCGAGCACGCAGGCCAGGGCGAGGCGTAGGGCGTGGTCCTTGCCGAGAATGATGCGGCTGGCGGAATCGATGAGGCGTCGGGCGATGTGAATCGGCATGGCGAAGGCTTTTTTCGTGGGCGGGTTAAGTGGATAATGATTCCACAACAGCGGGCAGGCTGTGCGGCAATGCCGGCATGGTCTGCTGCAACAATCAACGCGCTTCTGCGAGGTTTCGCGAGGGGAGGGTTTTTAATGACGAGTACCGCATTCATCACACACCGCGACTGCTGGCTTCACAACATGGGTGAGCATCACCCGGAGTCTCCCGAACGTCTGGCGGCTATCAACGACCGTCTGATCGCGGCGGGTCTGGATATGTACCTGGCCTTCCACGATGCACCGCTGGCGAGCGTCGAGCAGATCTCCCGCGCCCATCCCCGCCCTCACGTTGAGGAACTGCTGGCCAGCGTGCCCGAGCACGGCATCCGCCACCTCGACCCGGACACCGCAGTGTGCCCGAACACCATGAAGGCCGCCCTGCGCTCCGCCGGGGCGGGCATCCTCGCCACCGATCTGGTGATGTCTGGCGAGGTCGAGAACGCCTTCTGCGCCATCCGCCCGCCCGGCCATCATGCCGAGGCCGACAAGGCGATGGGGTTCTGCTTCTTCAACAACGTGGCCGTTGCCGCCCGCCACGCCCTTGAAGCACACGGCCTGAAGCGCGTCGCGATCATCGACTTCGACGTGCACCACGGCAACGGCACCGAGAACATCTTCAAGGACGACCCCCGCGTGCTGATGGTCAGCATCTTCCAGCACCCGTTCTACCCCTACAGCGGCGCCGACAACCCGGCGCCCAACATGGTCAACGTGCCGGTCAAGGCCGGCTCGCGGGGCGATGTCTTCCGCGAGATCGTGTCCGACATCTGGGTGCCGGCGCTGCGCAACCACGCTCCCGAAATGATCTTCATCTCGGCGGGTTTCGACGCCCACTACGAGGACGACATGGGTTCCCTGGGGCTCGTCGAGGCCGACTACATCTGGGCGACCGAACAGCTCAAGAAGGTCGCCGCCGAGACCGCCGGTCGCCGCATCGTGTCGATGCTCGAGGGCGGTTACTCCCTGTCTTCGCTGGCCCGCAGCGTTGTCGCGCACATCAAATCCCTCGCCGATCTGTGATCCGGCCGCGCGGCGGAACGCCTGTTTCGCCGCGCTTTCCTCCGGGCTGACCCCCTGTTTTGGTAACAGCAATTTGCGCCCGTCTATCCTTCCGGAAGTGATTGGGTACAATATTCAACTTTCCCTCTCTCCCGATAGCCCATGATTACCGGTTCGATTGTCGCCATCGTCACGCCGATGCTCGAGGATGGCAGCCTGGATCTGCCCCGTTTCCGCAGCCTGATCGACTTCCACATCAAGGAAGGCACCGATGCGATCGTCGTCGTCGGCACCACCGGCGAATCGCCGACGGTGAATGTCGAGGAGCACTGCGAGCTCATCCGCGTGGCCGTCGAACACTCTGCAGGCCGCATTCCGGTCATTGCAGGCACCGGCGCGAACTCCACCCGTGAAGCCATCGAGCTCACCGAGTTCTCCCGCAAGGCTGGCGCGGTGGCTGGCCTGTCGGTCGTGCCCTACTACAATCGCCCGACCCAGGAAGGCATGTACCAGCACTTCCGCGCGATTGCCGAAGCCAGCCCGCTGCCGATGATCCTCTACAACGTGCCGGGCCGCACCGTTGCCGATCTCGCCAACGACACGACCCTGCGCCTCGCCGAGATCCCGAACATCATCGGCATCAAGGACGCCACCGGCAGCATCGATCGCGCCTGCGACCTCGTCGCCCGTGCCCCCAAGGATTTCGCGCTCTACACCGGCGACGACATGACCGCCATGGCCTTCATGATGCTTGGCGGCCACGGCACCATCTCGGTCACCGCCAACGTCGCGCCGCGCCTGATGCACGAGATGTGCGTCGCCGCCATCGCCTGCGACGGCCCGCGTGCCCGTGATCTGAACGCCAGGCTGGTCAAGCTGCATCGCGATCTGTTCTGCGAAGCCAACCCGATTCCCGTGAAGTGGGCGGTGGCGCAGATGGGCCTGATCGGCAACGCCATCCGCCTCCCGCTGACCCAGCTGTCCGAGCCCTTCCATGGTCGCGTCCGCGAGGCCATGCGTCAGGCCGGCATCGAAGTCTGAAACGGTTCCACCTAAGCGTGTCAAACCAGGACTGGTTTTTCCCACCCCGAGGGTTACGAATGCAAAGCCGAAAGTTGGCTTCCGGTGCGACGGTCGTCGTCGCGTTTGCGCTTGCCGGATGCTCCGGTTCCTTGTTGGAATCGAAAAAGATCGACTACAAGAGTGCGGCGGCCACCGCCAAGCGTCCCACGCTCGAGGTGCCGCCGGATCTCACCGCGCCCACCGCAGACGATCGCTATGCCGTTCCCGACGTGAGCCCGAAGGGCATCGCCACGTATTCGGCCTACAGCGCCGAGCGTTCGAACCAGGCTGGTACTGCCGCGGCCACCGCAGCGGGTGTCGCGCCCGGCGTGGCTGTGGCGCCCCAGTCCATCGACAAGATGCGCGTCGAGCGTTCGGGTTCGCAGCGCTGGCTGGTGGTGCCCGGCTCGGCCGACAAGATCTGGCCGCAGGTCCGCGAGTTCTGGCAGGAGAACGGCTTCATCCTCAACATCGACAGCCCTGACATTGGCGTGATGGAGACCGACTGGGCCGAGAACCGCGCCAAGATCCAGGATGACATCATCCGCCGGACCCTCGGCAAGGTCATCGATGGCATCTACTCCACGCCGGAGCGGGACAAGTACCGCACGCGGCTGGAAGCAGGCAACGACCCCGGCACTGTCGAGATCTACATCAGCCATCGCGGCATGATGGAGATCTACCCGAACGAGGCCAAGAACCAGACGATATGGCAGCCGCGTCCGGCCGATCCCGAGCTCGAGGCCGAGTTCCTACAGCGCCTTATGGTTCGCTTGGGCGCCGACGAGACCCGTGCCAAGGCGCAGATCGCTGCCGTGCCCAAGGCCGAGAAGGCCAGCCTGCAGAACGTCGAAGGCGGTGCTGCGGTTCTGGAGGTGCAGGAAGGTTTCGATCGCGCCTGGCGCCGGGTTGGCCTCGCGCTGGATCGCGTGGGCTTCACCGTCGAAGACCGTGACCGCGCTCAGGGGATTTACTACGTGCGTTACGTGGATCCGGAAGTCGACGTGAAGTCGAAGAAGGATGAGGGCATCTTGTCGCGGCTGGCCTTCTGGCGCAGTGACAAGCCGCAGGTTCAGTCTGGCAGCCAGTACCGGATCTACGTGAAGGGCGCGGATGCGTCGTCTTCCGTGCAGGTGCTGACCCGTGAAGGCGGTACGGACACCTCGACCTCGGCCCGCAAGATCCTGTCGCTGCTGCACGATCAGCTGAAGTAGATCGGTTCCTGTGCTCCACAAGCAAAACGCCGGCAATGTCCGGCGTTTTGTTTTGGTGCCTGCTTCCGCTTAAGGATTGTCCGCGGGCTGGCAACGGGCGTAAAAAAAGCCAACCCGCAGGTTGGCTTTTTTTCAACAGCGAAAAGATTACTTCTTTTCGGTGTTGGCAGCGGCAGCAGCAGCGGCGTTTTCGGCGGTGGAGCCAGCGGCGGCCGGAGCGGCAGCGGGAGCAGCAGCTTCAGCGGGCTTGGCATCAGCAGCCGGAGCGGCAGCGGGGGCAGCAGCTTCAGCGGGCTTGGCATCAGCGGCGGGGGCAGCCGGGGCGGCCGGGGCAGCAGCGGCGGGAGCAGCAGCCGGAGCTTCAACGGGCTTCGGCTCTTCCTTCTTGCCGCAAGCGGAAACAGCGAGTGCAACGAGAGCAGCAACCAGGAGAGATTGTTTCATTGTTGGTTTCCCTTATCGATAAATGAAGTACAACAAGCTTAAATCAGGAGCAATCAGGTGGGGGACCCGATCTGGCCCGAATCCTACCACGGAGGAAGTGCTTGAATAAAGACGTTGTTGCGTTGCCGCAACAAGCCCGCGGTGGTGTCAAGCCGGATTGTCAAGGTAACGCGCTATTCCATCAGATTTGCTGATGGATGAGCGAAGCCGCAGCAATACCAGTCATAAAGCAGCGCGATGCCTTCTTCCGACAAACCGGCAATTGTGTCGACGCGGCGGTTGTCGGCCAGAGCCTGGAGCGTGGGCTGGTCGTCGGTTTCGACCGGAACGGGCTCGCCGTTGATGAAGAAGTGGCCGTCGGTAAAAAGCAGCAGGCTGCGCGCATCGAGGCGGTAGCCGTCGGCGCTGCAGGCTTCCACGAACTCGTCGTGCTCGAGGGGTTCGTCGGGCGAGTCGAAGAAGACGTGGGGCTTGGGTTCGGTGAGGTAGGCGCCGAGGAAGCCGCGGACGTCGTCGCGGGTCCAGGTGATGCGCTGGAGGGTTTCGGCGACCCGGTCGATCATCTGGTCGCTGATCTGCGCCGAGTGGGCCTGGTGCTTGAGATCAGGGTCGGCGTAGATGCCGTCGAGCTGGAGGGTGTCCTGCAGGTAGCCGAGGAACTGCTGGGCGAGTTCCTGCGCCGTGGGCGAGCGGAAGCCGATGGAGTAGGTGGTGCATTCGCCGATGGCGATGCCGTTATGGGCCCAGTGGGGCGGCAGGTAGAGCATGTCGCCGGGCTCGAGCACCCAGTCGTACACCGGACGGAAATCCTGCAGGATCTTGAGCGGCGCGTCTTCGATGAGCGTGCGGTCGTCCTGGTCGCTGATGAGCCAGCGGCGCTTGCCGATGCCTTGCAGCAGGAACACGTCGTAGTTGTCGAAGTGGGGGCCGACGCCACCGTTATCGACGGCGTAGCTCACCATCAGGTCGTCGAGACGGGCCTGGGGGATGAAGTCGAAGCGGTGGAGGAGTTCGTCGCCATCGGGGCAGAACAGGTTGAGCCCCTGGATGAGCACCGTCCAGGGCTGCTTCTTGCGCTTGAGGTCGGACGCCTTCTGGGGGCCGTGGATGACTTCCCAGGTGGTGGTGGTGTGGGTGACGTAACGGGACTCGACGTCCGGATCACGGGCGAGCTCGAAGAGTTCGTCCTTGGTTACGACGCCGGTGAAGCCGGGAACCGCCTGGCGCACGAGGAGCGGTTTTTTTTGCCAGTATTCGGTGAGAAAGGTCTCGACCGACAGGCCGCCAAGAAGTGTATTTGTCATCCTGCAATTATAACGCGCCGGATTGCAACGGCTGAGCCCGCCGCTAAAATGGCGCCCTTCCTGTTTCGACCGTATTGCCATGCACGCAGCAGCCCCCCGCGAAGCCGTTGTCGAATCCCTTGATCACGAGGGGCGCGGCGTCACCCACGTCGACGGCAAGACGATCTTCATCGAGGGCGCCTTGCCCGGCGAGCGGGTCGAATTCGCGTCCTACAAGGTCAAGCCGAACTACGAGGTGGCGGATTTGACGCGGGTGATTTCGGCCAGCGCCCAGCGGGTCGAGCCGCGCTGCCCCCACTTCGGGGTGTGCGGTGGCTGCAGCATGCAGCATCTGGAATCCGGCGCCCAGGTGGCGGCGAAGCAGCGGGTGCTGGAGAACGCCCTCTGGCACATCGGCCGGGCGCGGCCGGATGTGCTCTACCCGCCGATCGTCGGCCCGGCCTGGGGCTATCGTTATCGCGCGCGGCTGTCGGTGCGGATGGTGCCAAGCAAGGGCGGCGTGCTGATCGGCTTTCACGAGCGGCGCAGCAGCTACGTGGCGCCAATGGAAAGCTGCGCGATCCTGCCGCCCCATGTGTCGGCGATGGTGCCGCGTTTGCGGGCGCTGATTTCCGGCATGTCGGCGCCGGATCGTCTGCCGCAGATCGAGATTGCGGTGGGCGAGGGGATCACGGTGATGGTGTTCCGGCATCTCGTGCCGCTCTCCGCGGCCGACACGGCCCGGCTGGTCGCCTTTGGCGAGGCGGAGTCGATCCAGGTGTGGGTGCAGCCGAGCGGCCCGGATTCGGCGCGTCGGCTGTTTCCGAAGGATGCGCCGGGGCTGGCCTACACGCTGCCGGAGTTCGGTGTGTCGATGGCCTTTCGGCCCACCGACTTCACCCAGGTGAACATGGGCATCAACCGGGTGCTGATGCGCCGGACGATGCAGCTGCTCGATCCGAAGCCCGGCGAGCGGATCGCCGACCTGTTCTGCGGGCTCGGCAACTTCAGCCTGCCGATTGCCCGTCTGGGCGCCTATGTGGTGGGTGTCGAGGGCAGCGACGCGCTGGTCCGCCGGGCGGGCCAGAATGCCGCCGACAATGGCCTTGGTGAGCGCTGCGAGTTCCACGCGGCCAACCTGTTCGAGGCGACCGAAGACAGCCTGGCGGCGCTCGGGCCGCTGGACAAGCTACTGATCGATCCGCCCCGGGAAGGGGCGATCGCGGTGGTCAAGGCGCTGGGCGTGTGTTCGCCGAAGCGTATCGTCTATGTGTCGTGCAACCCGGCCACGCTGGCCCGGGATACCGCAGTGCTGACCAACGAGAAGGGCTACAGGCTGATGGGGGCGGGCATCGCCAACATGTTCCCGCAGACATCCCACGTGGAATCCATCGCGCTCTTCGAGCGGGCCTGAGGCCGCAAGGCTCCAATGAAAAAGGCGACCCGAAGGTCGCCTTTTTGCTTTCCGCTGCGGACGGATGTCAGTCGCGCTCGCCGCCAAAGGCCATGATGAGGTTCAGCAGGCTCACGAAGACGTTGTAAACATCGAGGTAGACCGCCAGGGTTGCCGTCACGTAGTTGGTCTCGCCGCCCTGAACGATGTTGCTGATGTCGTACAGGATGTAGCCCGAGAACAGCAGGACCACCGCCGCCGAGATGGCCAGGTGCAGCACCGGCATCTGCAGGAAGATGTTGGCGACCATCGCCAGCAGGACGACCACCAGACCCACGGTGAGGAACTTGCCCATGTTGGTGAAGTCACGCTTCGAGACGCTGGCGATACCCGCCAGGGTGACGAAGATCGCGCTGGTACCGCCTGCCGCGAGGGCGATCATCGAGCCGCCGTTGGAGAAGCCCAGGGCAACCTGCAGGATGCGCGACAGCATCAAGCCCATGAAGAAGGTGAAGCCCAGCAGCAGTGCGACGCCGAGGCCGTTGTTCTTGTTCTTCTCGATACCGTAGAAGAACGCGAACGAGATGCCCAGGAACAGCGCGAACGCAATGAACGGGCTGCCTGCCAGGAACGAGAACTGCATTTGCACGCCGAGCAGTGCACCGGCAACGGTCGGCACCATCGAGAGCGCGAGCAGCATGTAGGTATTGCGCAATACGCGGTTCGCGCCCTGCGACAAAACCTGCGTTTGCTGACCGTAAGTGTCGAGTTGCATGGATTTCCTCCAGATTGATATAAAGCAGACGACCTGCACTGCCTGAGAGTAACGGACGCCCCTGAAAGTTTCAACCGCGCGGCACATGCTAGAATGCGCGCCCTCGGAGGTGCTGCAGCGTGGTTGCTGCACGGGTCTTGATGGCCTCCGTAGAGAGAATCTGGAAGCTTGGCAGAGTGGTCGATTGCACCGGTCTTGAAAACCGGCAACCCGAAAGGGTTCCAGGGTTCGAATCCCTGAGCTTCCGCCAATACGAAAATGACTCGGCGCAACTTCAGCGAGTGCGCGGCAGTTTGAAGATAGTGACAAGAAGCCGCCTTCGGGCGGCTTCTTGTTTTTCAGGGGACGCATCCTCAGGGGGCTGCGCGCGCATGTTTTCCGTCCACGCTGACCGTGTCCGATCATGGCAGAAGCTGGAGCGTGGTGACGGAGCCTGCATGTAACCCGATCCAGATCAAGGAATTCGGGTGCGCGGAGCGGCAAACTGGCGATACCCGACAAATTCAGTCGGATTTTATCGACACCCCAGGAGCGCCTCGATGCAAACCATTCACGTCTGCAACCACACCACCCCGGAAGCCCTGTACCCCTTCGACGCTCGCGGCATTGCCAAACGTTTTCGCCATGCGGCGATCTTCGGTGCGTTGGACGCGCTGATGCCCGGCGAGACGATGCGTTTCTGCAACGACCACGACCCGATCCCGCTGCTGGGCCAGCTGCAGCAGCGCTACGGCGAGAAGGTGACGATCACCTACCAGCAGCGCGAACCGGGCGCGATCGTGATCGATTTTGCCAAGATCGCCTGATGTTCCTCATTCAGCAACAATGAAGGCTTCATTGTTGCTGGATCAGCATCAAATTGCGGGGCGGGTGATGCCGTCGTCGCCCCGCACGTAATCCAGCGCCTCGTGCTGCAATAGCACCGCGGTCATCGTGGCGGGGGTGATGATGCCGGCCAGCCGGCCGTCTTCGCCCACCACCGGCACGCCGGCCTGCCCGCCGGCGCCCAGCAGGTCGGCGGCCACGGCGATGCCGTCGGTGGTACCCGCGCACTGCAGGCCAAGGCCGGGTGTCAGCATGATCTGGCCGGCCACCTCGGGTTTGTTCGAGTGGGTGCCGAGGGTCGGGCGCAGCAGGCGACGCACGTTGTCGCCGATGCCGCGGGAGCCGTCCGGCTCCACGTGGCGCAGGAAATCCTCCAGGCGCAGCAGGCCGATCACCCGGCGGCTGCGGTCGATCACCGGCAGCATCGCCAGATTGTGGCGGTTCATCAGGCGCCAGGCTTCGTTCAGTTCGGTCGCAAAATCCACCTGAACCGGCGCCGGGGTCATCACGTCGCCGCAGGTGAGCAGCACGTGGCGGTGGAAGGCGTGGCGCGCGGCGCGCTGGAAGACCTGGGTCAGGTCGTCCTCGCTCACGTCCAGGTAGGCGTCGATCTCCTCCAGCGCGGCGGCGATGTCGGGCTGGCGGATGCCGGCGGGGCTCGGGCGTGTTGGCTGCGGCGCGGCGGTCGGCGGCGAGCACAGGGGGTAGCGGCGGCCGGGGATCAGGTTGTTCACGGCGGTGGCGGCCATCAGCATGGCGACCACGTTGCAGGCCGCGGCGCCCAGGCTGGTGGCGGCATCCAGCCCCTGGGCGGCGGCGCTGGCCATCACGATCGCCATTGCGCCGCCAGGCGGATGGATGCAGCGCAGCCGCGCCATCAGCCACACCGACACCGCCACCGCGGCGCCCACCGCAAGATACGCGTCGGGAAGCCAGTGGCCGCTGGCAAAGCCCACCAGCGCCGGCAGCAGCAGCCCGCCCATCACCGACCAGGGCTGGGCGAGGGGGCTGTGGGGCAGCACGAAGAGGATCACCGAGGTGGCGCCCAGCGGTGCCAGCAGCCGACGGGCCTCCGGGGCTACCGGCAGCACGTACAGCACGCCCTCGAAGATCATCACGCCCAGCAGGGCGGCCAGGGTGCTGCGGCGGCGTTCGGGGGGCGAGATGGGTGCGGCGTCGGCGAACAGGTAGCGCCGGGCGAAGTCGTGAAGGGCTTGGCGGACGGAAGGCATGGCTTGCTGGGGGCCGGTGGAGCCGGCAGTCTGCCGGGCTTTGCGGCGGTCGGCCTTGATGTGGGTTTGGTCGGATCGGTGGTTCCTGGCGGACAATCCGGTCTGATGGCTCGGGGACGAAAGACAGGAGCAGGCAGTGCTGATTTATCTCGGCTGTAGCGCGGTGGCGGCCTTTGCGCTGGCGGTGGGGCTGACGGTGGCGGGCGCGCCGCCGGCGGCGGTGGCCCACGCGGCCTTCGCGCTGGGGGCGATGCCGCTCATCTTTGCGGCGATGGGGCATTTCGTGCCGGTGCTCACCCGCAGCCCAGGCGTGGAGCCGGTGATCCACCGGCTGCCGCTGGTGATGCAGGCGGCCGGCGCGCTGGTGGTGGCGGTGCTGGTCGGCGCGATGCCCGGCTGGGGGCTGCATCCTGCGATCCTCGCCGGGCTGGTGGCGACCGGGCTGATGCTCGGCTGGACGTTTCGGCGGGGCGCGGCATGCCTCGGCAAGCCCCATCCGGGCCTCGCCTGGTACAAGGCCTCGCTGGCCTGCCTGCTCACGGCGCTGGTGGCGATCCTCGCCGGGCTGCTGTGGCCGGCGGGCTACGCCGTGCTGCGGCTGGCGCATCTGCATCTCAACACCCTCGGCTTCATCGGGCTGGCGGCGGTAGGCACGTTGCATGTGCTGATGCCTACCGCCCTCGGCATGCCCGATCCCCAGGCCGCGCTGCGTCTGCGCCGGCAACTGCCGTGGGCGATTGGTGGCGTGGTGGCGAGTGCGCTGGCGGGGCTCGCCCACTGGCTGGCGCCGCTGGGGGCGCTGGTGCTGGCTGGCGTGGTGATCCACACCCTGGCCGGCTGGCTGAAGACCCTCGGCGCCCGGCGGATCATCAACGATGGCGCCGCGGTGGCCTTGTTTGGCGCCGGGCTGGGCCTGCTGGCGGTGATCGCGGCGGGCCTTGCCCACGGCCTCGGCGGGATGCCAGGGCGGCCGGCGGTGACGGGTTTCTTCGCGCTCTTCCTGCTGCCGCTGGTGACGGGCGCGCTGTCGCAGCTGCTGCCGGTCTGGCGCTTTCCGGGGCCGGCGACGCCACCGCGGGCACAGCTGCGGGCCAGGCTGGTGCGCTTTGGCGCGCTACGCACGGCGCTGTTCCTGGCCGGTGGCGGCCTGCTGACGGTGGGGGTGGCGGCCGGTGCGCTGCTGCTGGCGGCGGGTGTGCTGCTGTTTGCTGGTGTGCTGGTGACGGGGCTCCTGCGCACGCGATCGATGCGCTGAACCCCGGGCCGCCGAGCCGGGCAGGGTCAAGGCCCGCCGGCTGTGCTATCTTCCAAGGTTTTCGTTTTTCATTTCGGCGAGAACCATGCGCTACATCTCCACCCGCGGCCAGTCTGCCCCCCAATCCTTCTGTGACATCCTGCTTGGCGGCCTGGCGCCGGATGGCGGCCTCTACCTGCCGGAGACCTACCCGCAGGTCACCCGCGCCGATCTGGATGCGTGGCGCAAGCTTTCCTACGCCGAACTGGCCTACGCGATCCTGTCGCGCTTCATCGACGACATCCCCGCCGCCGACCTGAAGGCCATCTGCGACAAGACCTACACCGCCGACGTCTACGGCTACGTGCGCGACGACGCCAAGGCCGTAGAGATCACCCCGGTGCACTGGCTGGAGCCGGGCAAGCTCGGCCTGCTGGAGCTCTCCAACGGCCCGACGCTCGCCTTCAAGGACATGGCGATGCAGCTGCTGGGCAACCTGTTCGAGTACGTGCTCGACAAGCGCGGCGAGCAGATCAACATCCTCGGCGCCACCTCTGGCGACACCGGCTCCGCCGCCGAATACGCCATGCGTGGCAAGCACGGCGTGCGCGTGTTCATGCTGTCGCCCCACGGCCGGATGAGCGCCTTCCAGCGCGCCCAGATGTACTCGCTGCAGGACGAAAACATCTTCAACATCGCCGTGCGCGGCATGTTCGACGACGCCCAGGACGTGGTGAAGGCCGTCTCCAACGACCACGCCTACAAGGCCAAGTACAAGATCGGCGCCGTCAATTCGATCAACTGGGCCCGCGTTGCCGCCCAGATCGTCTATTACTTCAAGGGCTACTTCGCCGCCACCGAGAACAACGACCAGCAGGTTTCGTTTGCAGTGCCGTCGGGCAACTTCGGCAACATCTGCGCCGGCCACATCGCCCGCCAGATGGGCCTGCCGGTCGCCAAGCTGATCCTCGCCACCAACGAGAACGACGTGCTCGACGAGTTCTTCCGCACCGGCATCTACCGCCCGCGGGGCACCGCCGAGACCCACGCCACTTCCAGCCCGTCGATGGACATCTCCAAGGCCTCCAACTTCGAGCGCTTTGTGTTCGATCTGGTGGGCCGCAGCGGCGACACCGTGCGCGCCCTGTGGAGCAAGGTTGACGCTGGCGGCGCCTTCGATCTGTCCGCCTCGCCGGAGTTTGCCAAGATCGGTGACTACGGCTTCGTGTCCGGCAGCAGCAACCACGCCGACCGTCTGGCGACGATCCGCCTGGCCGACGACAAGTACGCCACCGTGATCGACACCCACACCGCCGACGGCCTCAAGGTGGCGCTTGAGCTGCGCGACACGGCCGTGCCCACGCTGGTGCTGGAAACCGCCCAGCCTGCCAAGTTTGAAGAGACCATCGTCGAAGCCCTCGGTCGCAAGCCTGCCCGCCCGGCCGGCCTCGAGAACATCGAGGCGCTGCCCCAGCGCGTCGAGGTAATGGATGTGGACGCCGACGCCATCAAGGCGCTGATCGCCCGGACTGTCGACGCCGGCTGACCGCCGACGTCAGAAAGCCCCCCGCATCGCCGGTTCAAGCCGGCGGGCGGGGGGCTTTTTTGTGCCTTGCGCGAAGGCGTGTCAGTCGGCCGGTGGGGGCGGGGGGTGGATGTCGGCGCCGTGGGGCAGCGGATCGGTGAGGCCGGCCGGGATGGGCGATTGCCAGCACCAGGCCTCGATCGCCGGCAGGCCGTAGCCTGCCCGGGCCTTGTTGCACTGGTCGTCGCCGGGCTGCACTTCACGGCAGGGCGCGGGGCGATGTTCGTAGATCGTGCAGCCGACCCGCTGGCCGACCTCGCCGGCCAGGGCGTCGCAGCGGGGCGCCCGCTGGTTGGTGCCGGCCATGCAGCTGAAGCGGGGGTTGATCGGCTCCGTCAGGTCGGCAGGAATGCCCCGGGCCTCGGCTTCGGCCCAGTAGAAGGAAACACGAAAGAAGGCGCAGCAGGCGCCGCAGTCGAGGCAGTGATTGGCGTCGGAGGTGCTCATCGGACGTCGGGCTGATTCGAATGAAATCGGGAACGGATTCTGGCACGACTTACGCCATTTGGGTAGCTTCGGATGGTGTCAGTACGTGGCGCCGTCGCAGTCGTCCTGCTGCTGGGCAGCTTGCAGGTAGCGCCCGAGCAGGCCGTCGCCGTCGAAATGCGCATCGAGGGCGGCCACGCTGGCGATGCGGTCGAGGCGAAAGCTGCGGAAATCGCCGCGCAGCTCGCACCAGGCGCCGAGGGTCCAGGTCTCGCCCCAGAAGACCAGCCCGACCGGGTGGATGATCCGCTCGCTGGCGGCGCCGTCGGCCCGGGTGTAGGCGATGCGCAGCTTGCGGTGGGCGGCGATGGCTTCGCGCAGCTCGGTCATCGGCGCACGCATGGCCTCGGGGACACGGAAGCCGGGCACCAGCAGGGCATCGCGGGCGGGGTCGTGGCGCAGGGCCTTGGGCAGCACCGATTCGATGCGCAGCAGGGCGCGCTCGGCGGCGCGGCCGAGGGCCGGGTCGGCCCAGCGTTGCACCATCCGGCTGCCCAGGGCGAGGGCGGCGAGCTCGTCGGCGTCGAACATCAGCGGCGGCAGGCGGTAGCCGGGGCGCATCAGGTAGCCCACGCCAGCCTCGCCGCTGATGGGCACGCCGGAGCGGGAGAGGTCGGCCACGTCCCGGTAGATGGTGCGCTCGGAAACCTGCAGGGCTTCGGCCAGCTCGCGGGCGGTGACGGCCCGGCCCCGGTCGAGGAGCAGGACGATCTGGAACAGGCGGTCGGCACGGCGCATGGGGGGCTCCTGACACAAGGCTGTCAGGATAGCGCGGCAGGCCGGGGGATGCGGGCAGGCTCCTGACGGCAGGGTGTCAGGAGGGGGCAGCCAGAATGGCGGCTCCAATCAACCCGCATTCAGGAGCGCACCATGAAACGACTCATCAACTGGTTTGAAATCCCCGTCACCGACCTGGACCGGGCCTGCCGCTTTTACGAAGCCACCTTTGCCATCACCCTCAAGGTGGAGGAAATGTGCGGGATGCGCATGGCGGTCCTTCCGTACACCGACCCGGCCACTGGCGGCGCGCTGCTGGCCTGCCCCGACGGCAAACCCGGCGACCACGGGGTGGTGATCTATCTGGATGGCGGCGACGACCTCGCCGTGCCGTTGGCGCGGGCGGTGGAGGCCGGCGCCACGGTGCTGATGCCGAAGACCGAGATCAGTCCGGAGATCGGCTTCATCGCGATGTTTGCCGACAGCGAAGGCAACCGGATCGGGCTGCACTCGCCGGGGGCGGGTTGTCAGGGGTGATCGTGGTCGTCGTCGTGGGCGTCCATGTCCAGCGGCCATAGCCGGTGGGCGTCGAGGAGCAGGCGGTAGCGGGCTTCGCTGGCGTCGAGCCCGGCCAGCCGGGCGGCGAGGCGCGCTTCGTGGGCCAGGCGGCGGGCGTTGAGGGTGTCGGTGAGGCTGCCTTCGCCCAGCTGCCAGGCCCGTTCGGTGAGGTCGGCGCTCTTGCCCAGGGCGTCGGCGGCGGCCTGCTGGCTCTGCCAGCCGGCCCAGGCGGCGCGGGCGCGGCGATGGAGGGCGGCGGCTTCGGCCTCGACCTTGCGCAGCACGCCGGCCTCGCGCCACGAGGCGGTTTCGGCGTTGGCGACGGCGGCGTCGGCGTCGGCCCGGCGGCCGGCGCCGGAGAGGGGAATGAGGAGGCTGAGGCCGACGACCTGCTCTTCGCTGCCCTTGTCCCGGGCCATGTGCACGCCTACGGCGGGGTCGGGCCGGCGCTCGGCGTCGGTGCGGCTGGCGCCGATGCGGGCGCGGGCGCTCTCGGAGCGGGCCACGCCCAGCTCGTGGTTGTGTTCGAGGATCGCGGCGATCCAGCCGGCGGCGTCGTCATCCACCGCGCTCGGCGGGGTTTCGGGCACGCTGGGCGGCAGGGTGAGGGCGGGGTAGAGGCGGCGCAGGGATTCGGCGGCCACCTGGGCGCGGCCGATGGCCTGGGCCAGCTGGGCTTCGGCCTGGGCGAGTGCGGCGTCGGCCTGCAGGCGTTCGAGGCGCGGGGCGTCGCCCAGCTCGACCCGGCGCTGCACCACCTGGGCCTGGCGAGCGAGGATGTCCCGCTGGCGGCGCCACTGGTCGGCGGCGGCGTTTTCGCGCAGCCAGTCGAACCAGTTGGCGAGCAGCATCCGGCTGGTTTCGTGGAGGGCGTCACCGCGGGCGATGCGGGCGCTGGCGATGCCGGCGGCACCGAGTTGGCGGTCGAGATCCAGCTTGCCCGGCAGGCGGACGGCGCGCTCGACGCCCACTTCCCATTCGTTGTAGCGGCCGGCCGGCGCGGGCCGCACCCGGCGCTGCTGGTCCATCAGGCGCAGGGTCCATTCGTGGTTGCCGGCTTCGAGGCGCCGGCTGCGGGCTTCTTCCACCGAAATCTGCGATCCGGCGGCGCGCACCTGGGGGCTGCCGAGCACGGCGTCCAGCACCTGGGCGCGGGGCGGCAGATCGGGGGCGTCGGCGGGGTTGGCGGCGTGGGCCCACAGGGGCAGGGCGGCCAGCGTCAGGGCAAGCAGGCGGCGCTTCATTCGAGCCTCCCGAAGGAAAGGGCCGGGGTGATCCAGAAATACACCCGGCTGCCGGCGAAGCGCTTGCGCAGGATGGCCAGCAGCGCCTCGGCGGCGTCCCGCGTGGTGACGTGCTGGACGCGGCAGTAGGCGGCGCGGCCGCGCACTTCCTCGGCGGTGCCGACGAAGCGGATGCGCTCGCCGTGGCCCTCGACGGCATCGGTGGTGAAGCCGGGGGCGAGCTCGGGGTGTTCGAGCAGGGTGTCGATCAGGGCATCCTCGACCTCGGCAGGCATCACGAGGGTCAGGACGACGGGGGACGTGTCTGGGCTCATTGGGCGGTGGGGGCGGCAGGGGCGATGCCGAAGCGGCGGTACAGCAGCGGCAGCAGGAGCAGGGTGAGGGCGGTGGCGCTGACCAGCCCGCCGATCACCACGATGGCGAGGGGGCGCTGGACTTCCGAGCCGGGGCCGGTGGCAAAGAGCAGCGGCACCAGGCCCAGGGCGGCGATGCTGGCGGTCATGAGCACCGGGCGCAGGCGGCGTCTGGCGCCTTCGACCACCACCTGGCTGATGGGCATGCCCCGGGCGTGGAGCTGGTTGAAGTAGGTGACCATCACCACCCCGTTGAGCACCGCGATGCCCAGGAGCGCAATGAAGCCCACCGAGGCCGGCACCGAGAGGTATTCGCCCGAAATGGCCAGCGCGAAGATGCCGCCGACCATCGCAAAGGGCACCATCGCCAGCACCAGCAGGGCCTGGCGCACCGAGCCGAAGGTGGAGAACAGCAGCACGAAGATCAGCCCGAGGGCCACCGGTACCACCACGCCGAGGCGGGCGGCAGCGCGCTGCTGGTTCTCGAACTGGCCACCCCACGCAAGGCGGTAGCCGGCAGGCAGCGGCACCTTGGCGGTGACGGCGGCCTTGGCCTCATCGACGAAGCCGACCAGATCGCGGTCGCGCACGTTGGACTGGATCACCGCGTAGCGCTGGGCGTTCTCGCGGTCCACCTTCACCGGGCCGTCGATGCGCTCGATGCGGGCGACGCTGGCCAGCGGCAGGCTGTGGCCGTCGGGCGTGGTGATGCGGATCGCGGCGAAGGCGTCCGGGTCGCTCTGCAGGCTGCCGGGGCCGCGGATGAGCAGCGGCACGCGGCGGCCGGATTCGATCACCGTGCCGGCGATGCGGCCTTCGAGCAGGCTGCGCAGGCTGTTCTGGACGTCCTCGACATTGAGCCCGAAGCGGCCGGCGGCGAGGCGATCCACCTGCACCTTGAGGTATTGCACGCCCTCGTTGCGGATGGTGATGGTGTCCTCGGCGCCGGGCACGGCCTTCACCACCGCCTCGATCTGGCTGGCGAGGTGGTTGAGGGTCGGCAGATCGGGCCCGTAAAGTTTGATCGCCAGATCGCCGCGCACGCCGGTGAGCATCTCGGAGACGCGCATGTCGATGGGCTGGGTGAAGGTGAGGGCGATGCCGGGGAAGTTCTCCATCACCGCCCGCAGCTGGTCGGCCAGCCAGTTTTTGTCCGGCTCCCGCCACTCGTCGCGGGGCTTGAGGACGAGGAAGGTGTCGGTCTGGTTGAGGCCCATCGGGTCGAGGCCGAGCTCGTCGGAGCCGGAGCGCGCGACGATGGCCTTCACCTCGGGCACCTGCTGCATCACTGCCTGCTGCACGCGCAGGTCGGTGGCGATCGTCTGGGCGAGGCTGATGGAGGGCAGTTTTTCGAGCTGCATGATGATGTCGCCTTCGTCCATCGTGGGCATGAAGGTCTTGCCCAGGGCCAGGTAGGCAAACCCGGCGGCCACCAGCGACCCGCCGGCGATCCCCACCATCAGCCGGCCGCGGGTGAGGGCGAAGTCGAGGAGCGGCGCGTAGCCGGCCTGGAGCTTGCGGATCAGCCAGGGCTCGTGGGCGTCGCCACGCTTGAGCAGGAAAGACGCCAGCACCGGCACCACGGTGAGCGACAGCACCAGCGAGGCCGACAGGGCGAACACGATGGTCAGCGCCACCGGGCTGAACAGCTTGCCTTCCAGCCCTTCGAGGGTGAGCAGCGGCAGGAACACGATGACGATGATGAGGATGCCCGAGGCCACCGGCGCGGCCACTTCGCGGGTCGCCCGGAAGACCAGATGGAGGAGCGGCAGCCGGCTGGTGGCGCCGCCTTCGGAGAGCTGGGTCTCGACGTTCTCGACCACCACCACCGCCGCATCCACCAGCATGCCGATGGCGATGGCGAGACCGCCCAGGCTCATCAGGTTGGCCGACAGTCCCACCGCGCGCATGGCGATGAAGGTGGCCAGCGCCGCCAGGGGCAGCATCAGCGCCACCACCAGCGCCGCGCGCAGGTTGCCCAGGAAGGCCAGCAGCAGCACCAGCACCAGCACGATGGCCTCGACCAGCGCCTTGGAGACGGTATGCACCGCGCGGCCGACCAGCTCGCTGCGGTCGTAGAAGGGGACGACGCTGACGCCCGGCGGCAATTGCGGGGCGATCTCGGTGAGGCGCGCCTTCACCGATTCGATCACCTTGCCGGCGTTGGCGCCGCGCAGGCCGAGGACCAGGCCTTCCACCGCCTCGCCCTCGCCGCTGCGGGTGACCGCGCCGTAGCGGGTGAGGGCGCCGATGCGCACGGCAGCCACGTCGCCCACGCGGACCACGCCGCCCTCGCCCCGCAGCACGATGGCGCGCACGTCGTCGAGGTTGCGGATGGCGCCCTCGGCGCGCACCAGCAGGGTCTCCTCGCCTTCCGAGAGGCGCCCGGCGCCATCGTTGCGGTTGTTGGCTTCGAGGGCGGCGGCGAGCTGCCCGAGGTTGAGGCCGCGGGCGGCCAGGGCTGCCGGATCGGGCGTCACCTCGAAGCTGCGCACCTCGCCGCCCAGGCTGTTCACGTCGGCCACGCCGGGCACGGTGCGCAGCGCCGGGCGGATCGTCCAGTCGAGGAGGGTGCGCTTGTCTTCCAGCGAGATCGGGCCCTCGATGGTGAACATGAACATCTCGCCCAGCGGCGTGGTGATCGGCGCGAGGCCGCCGCTGGCGCCGGCCGGCAGGTTGCCCATGACGCCCGCGAGGCGCTCGCCGACCTGCTGGCGCGCCCAGTAGATGTCGGTGCCGTCGTCGAAGTCGAGGGTGACGTCGGCCAGGGCGTATTTGGAGGTCGAGCGCAGGATGCGCTGGTGCGGAATGCCGAGCATCTCCTGCTCGATGGGCACGGTGATGCGCGATTCGACTTCTTCCGGGGTCATCCCGGGAGCCTTGATGATCAGCTTGACCTGGGTGGTGGAGACGTCCGGAAAGGCGTCGATGGGCAGGCCGTTCCAGGCCGCGACGCCGGCCCCGATCAGCAGCAGGGTGGCGACCAGCACCAGCAGGCGCTGGGTGAGGGAAAACTCGATCAGGCGGGAAAGCATCTTGGTGGCAGGAACCTTGTTCTGAAGGGGGCGCTGGACGCGTCTGCAATGGGCGGGCGGAGGCTTCGGCCGGCCCGGTCGTTCATTCCTTGCCGATGCCCAGCCAACTGGCCTTCAGCGCGGCCACGCCGCCGGTGACGACGGTGGCGTCGGCGGGCAGGCCGGAGACGAGGGCGGCATCGCCGACGCGGCCGCCGACGGTGACCGGGGTGGCGCGGTAGCCCGTGGCGGTGCCGGCTTTGGCCACGACGAAGACCCACTGCTTGTTCTGGTGGCGCAGGATCGCGTTGGCAGGCACCTGCACCGCGCCGTCGGCAACGCTCAGTTCAAGATCGACGGAGGTCGCCTGGCCGGGGCGCAGGCTGTCTGCGCCGTGGGTGACGAGGCCGCGCAGCAGCACGCTCTGGCTGGCCGGATCGACGGCGCGGCCAACCGCGATCAGCTGGCCGCGGGCGCCGGCCGACGGAATGGTGAGCGGCGTGCCGATCCGGGCCCGCGCGGCAATGGCCAGCGGCGCCTGGATTTCCACCGATAGCGGATCGAGGCGGGCGATGCGGTAGATCGGCGCCGATTGCTCGACCCGTTGGCCGACGCTGACGTGTTGTTCGAGCACACTCCCGCCGATGGGGGCGACCAGGGAGAGGGTCTGGCCGCCGCTATGCTGGGCGAGGGCCAGTTCCTGGCGCCGCTCGGCGGCTTGGGCGGCGCTCTGGGCGGCGTTGGCGCGGCTGGCCTGCAGGCGCGATTCGGCGATCAGGCCTTCGCGGAAGAGTTGTTCGTCGCGGGATTGGGTCTGGCGGGCGAGGGCGGCCTGGGAGTCGGCCTGGATGCGGTCGCGCTGCAGTTCGAGCGCCTGGGGGCTGGCGATGCGGGCGAGCACCTGACCTTTCTTGACGGTCATGCCGGGCGCGGTTTCGAGGCTTTCGACCACGCCGGCCAGCGGCGCGGCGATGACCCGCAACTGGCTGTTCGGAATGCTGACGCTGGCTGGCAATCCGGCCGCCGCGGCGCTGCCGCCGGAGGCGACGTGCTGGACGACGATGCCCAGCGCCTGGGTCTGGGAGGCCGACACGGCGACAAAGGTGGCGTCGCCTGCAACGGCCAGATGGGCGGCGCCGAGGAAGACGAGGGAAGGCAGCAGACGGACGGGGAACAGCGGCAGCATCGATGGGGCTCCGGCACAGGGCAGAGCGGGATTGTCGCCGATCCGTCTTAAGCTTGTCTTAACCTCGATGCCGGAATCGTCTGGCCGGCCGTCGCTGCCGGTCCTGGCGGGGGCGCTTCCGCTGGCGTCGGGGAATCTCGATCCGGGCGAAGGCGGGAGAATCGAAGGCGGGAGGATATTTCACTCCAAAGGGCCGGCTTTACGACATTTTGAATATTTTTGTCCGTCTGGCGCGTGCCCCGGCCGGTATTTCGGTCCTGTTTCTGGCAAGCTGACAAAACATTTTGTTTCAAGTCGGCCGATCCGTTTCCGGTTCCTTCATTCCAGACAGGAGAGTTTGTTCATGACTACCCGCATTGCCCCCCGCTTGCTTGTTTCCTTGCTGTTGACGCTTGCTTCCGGCCTCGCCGGGGCGGCCTGTGTGCCTGTGGTCGGCACGGTCAGGCTCGTTCCGGAATTCACCTCGTGCGGCGTTGCCGATGCCGCCAAGCCCGAATGGAAGGATCTGTTCACCAAGAAGCCGGCGGAGTGCTTCACCGTGCAGTTGTCGCTGGCCGGTTTTCCGGTTGCGACGGGCTATGCCGGAGTGACTGCCGAACCCGTCTTCGTCGATGGCGGTCCGGGTGCGACGCCGGCCATGGGCTACACGCCGGCGATGATTCCGGATGCCAGCGGGGCGCCGCGTCAAGTCATCCAGACCGCCCGCAGCGTCATGTCGCTTGGCCTGGGTTCGCGCCGCACCACGCTTTACACCACCGACGTGATCGTGGCTCAGCCCAACGGTCAGCTGCTTCCGAAGGTCGTGACCGAGCAGATTCTCATCTCCGACACCAATCACGCCGGGGCGTATGCCAACGTGACCGGACATCTGAACGTGCTTGGCAACAGCATCGGCCAATTGGCACCGGTGGTCGGACAGATCTGTACGAAGTGATTCCTGCTTGCGCAGGTTCGGTTGCCGAAGCGCCCCTTGCGAGGGGCGTTTTCTTTGGCCGCGGGCCGAGATCGCAGAGGCGGCTTTTTGTGTGCCGGAAGCCGGCTGCGGGTGGCCGGGACGGCGGGTGTCGTGCGCCTGGCATGTGCCTTGCAAGGGCCATGCGACAAACCGGAAAAAACGGGGGACGCGGTGGATCTACGCTGGAGGCTGTTCGGATACGTGCTGGGCTTTGCGCTGGCCTTGCTGGCCGCGGTGGCCGCATGGGTCGGGCTGGCGCTACGCGAGGATGTGGCGGCGGAAATGGAGGCCGCGGCGCGGCTGGTGGATGTGGTGCGGGCCGCAGGAACGGCCACCGGCAAGGACTCCGAGGCGCTGCAGAAGGCGCTCGACGGTGCTCCGTTGCGACACGTTGTGTTGTCCGTGGAGCGTTCCACACTGGAGCAAGGTGTTCCATCTTTGGCGGCCGATGGGCGGGCGGGGCTGTCTTCCCTTCCGGTGCGACGCATTCCGCTCGGTGACGGTACGCTGGTGATCCGCACCGACGCGCGGGCCGAGATCCATGAGGTGCTGGAGGGCGGTTTGCGCGTCATGGCGACGCTGCTGGTGTTTTCGCTGGCGCTGGCCGGGCTGGCCTGGCTGGCGGCCCATCGGGCGCTGGCGCCGGTGCGCGAACTGGAGCGCGGGCTGGCGCATCTCGGGCGGGGCGAGGGTGCGCCGAGTCTGCCGCGTTTCGAATTGAAGGAATTTGCCAGCATCGCCGCGGCCATCGAACGCCTGTCCGGCGAGCTGGCCGAGGCCCGGGCGACGGAACGGGACATGGCCCGCAGGTTGGTCGAACTGCAGGAGGCCGAGCGGCGCGAACTGGCGCGGGAGTTGCACGACGAGCTGGGGCAGTCGCTGACGGCGATCGGCATTGCCGCGGCCTGCATCGAGCGTCAGGCCGGTCGTGCGGCGCCCGAGGCGCTGGTGGCCAGTGCCCGCGATATCCGCAAGGAGTCCGGGCGCACCCTCGGTCTGGTGCGCAATCGGCTGGCGCAACTGCGTCCGCAGGGGCTCGACGGTTTGCGGGTGGTGGATGCGCTCAACGAACTGGTCGCCAGCTGGCGCGGCCGGGCGCCGGAGATCGGCATCGAGGCGGAGTTTCCGGCCGATCTGCCGGCGCTTCCGCCGCTGGCCGGGTTGGCGCTCTACCGCACCTTGCAGGAGGCGCTCACCAACGTGCTGCGCCATAGCGTGGCGAGCCGCGTGCGGCTGTCCTTGCGGCAGATCGGGTCGGAAGTGGAATTGACGGTGGCGGACAACGGTGTCGGCCGCAGTGCCGATGCGCTGCCACGGGCCCGCGGCGGTCTGGCCGGCATGCGCGAGCGGGCCGCGATGGCGGGCGGCCGCTGCTGGCTGGACGACGCACCGGGCGGAGGTTTGCGGGTGTGCTTGAGTTTGCCGGTGGCTTGAGGTGAAGCGGCCGGTCCGGATAATTTTTTAGTCAAGGAGAAGAAAGATGAATGCCTTACGCAAGATCGCGCTGCTGGCAGGCCTGGCCGTCGTGGCCACGTCGGCTTCGGCTGCGGTGGAAGAAGACATGAAGGGGCTCGCCAGCAAGAGCGGCTGCCTGACTTGTCACAGCATCGAGTCCGGTGCGCCCGGCCCCAACGGCATGGCCCCTATCGGCCCGGCCTGGCAGGACGTGGCCAAGATGTACAAGGGCAAGCCGGGTGCCGATGTCTTCCTGACCCGCGTGGTGCTGGAAGGCTCCAACCCTTATGGCAGCCACTGGAAGGACAAGGTCAGCGGCGTTGCGATGCCTCCCAACAAGGTTGCGATCAAGGAAGCGGACGCCAAGAAGCTGGTCAAGTGGATTCTGACCCTGGCGCCGAAGTAATCCGCCGCCGATGCCGTGCCCGACAAACCCCGGATGTCCGCCTCCGGGGTTTGTTTTTTGAGCGTCGGCGGTGTTCTGGTCCGGCGGAATGGCCGCTGCGGGCGTCGAGGGTCGGGTGGGGCGAGGGCGACGAGAAAGCGGGCGAGCGCTGCCTTACTTTGCCGCTTCGGCGGCTTTTGCCGTCGTCCGCGACGATACGACGATGCCTGCGACGATCAGCACGAAAGCCACGCCGTGGAAGGGCTGCGGCGCTTCGCCGATCACTGCGGCCGAGAGAATGGCGGCGAACAGCGGCGTGAGGTTGTAGAAGATCGCGGCCATCGCCGGCCCGGCTTCGGCCACCGCCAGGCCCCACAGGCGATAGGCGATGATCGACGGGCCGATGGCGATGAACAGGATCGCCGCGCCCAGTTGCCACGACCACTGGGCGGGGGCGGACGGGGCGATCAGGTCGCCCACTTCGGCGATGCCCACCGCCCAGGCCACCCCGAACACGCACTGGGCCACCAGGAACTGGGCCCAGTTCCAGGCCGGGCGGGCCGCGCCGGCCATATGCGCGGGCGGCCGGGCGAGCATCCAGCTGTAGATCTGCCAGCCGATGATGGCCAGCACCATCAGCAGGTCGCCTTGCACGAACTGGATGTCGGCCAGCGCGGCCGGATGGCCCCGCGACATCACCAGCGCCACGCCGGCGAGGGACAGCACCGCGCCGATGAGCTGCAGCCGCGTCGGAACCACCTTGTAACCCAGCGCCCCGACCACCATTGCCCACACCGGCGAGCTGGAGGCGATGAGGGTGACGTTGAGCGGCGTGCTGGTGCGTAGCGCCATGTACTGCAGCGCGTTGTAGGCGCCCACTCCGATCAGGCCGAGGATGGCCAGGTATTGCCAGCGTGCGGCGATCTGCGCCCGCGCTGCCGGTGTCGCCAGCGCCGCCCAGCCCAGCGGCAGCAGCAGCACGAAAGCCACCACCCAGCGGATCGCGTTGAGCCAGAGCGGGTCCATGCTGCCGATGGCCAGGCGGCCGACCACCGCGTTGGTGGCCCACATCGCGGGGGGCGTCGCGAGCATCAGGACGAGGCGGGGAGTGAGTTGCATGGAGGGTTTCCGCGAACGAGGGAGGGCAAGGCTGTGCAGTGTAGGGACGCCGCCGCCGCTGCGGAAGACGCAAATGCTGGTTTCACTGTTTGCAATGATGAACAATGGAGCCAATGAAAAAGCAAAAAATCGACGCCTTGTGGGCTCATGTGCATTGGCTGGGGGTGCTTGCCGAAACCGGCAGCTACACCGCCGCGGCGTTGCGTCTGGCGGTGAGCAAAGCCGCCATGAGTCAGCGCATCGGCGAGCTGGAGGCTGCTGCCGGCGTGCCGCTGGTGCGCCGCACGACGCGCAGTGTGCGTCTCACCGCGGCCGGCCAGTCCCTGGTGGACAGCACCCGCGGCGCTTTCGAGCAGATCGAACGCAGCTTTGCCGGCGTGCGCGATCTGGCCGATGCGCCGAGCGGCCTGTTGCGGGTGACGGTGGCCACCGCCCTCGGGCGTCAGCACATTGCGCCGCTGGTGGCCGGCTTTCTGCGCACCTACCCCGAACTGCGCATCGAGCTCGATCTTTCCGAACGGCTCAGCTCCCTGGTCCAGGATGGCTTCGATCTGGCCATCCGCCATGTCGCCTCGGTGCCGGAAACCCATGTGGCGTGGACGCTCTGCGAAACCCGCTCGGTACTCGTCGGCAGCCCCGATTACCTGAGCCGGCGGGGCACGCCGTTGCGTCCCGAAGAGCTGGCCGGGCACGACTGTCTGACTTATCTGCGCAGTCAGGGGGTGCCGAGCTGGAGCTTCGAACCGGCCGCCAGCGGCGCGCGGGTCAGCGTCGGCATCCGCGGCAGCTTTTCGGCCAACAACAGCGAAGCCTTGCGCGAAGCCGTCCTCGGTGGTCTGGGGGTGGCGCTGCTGCCGGATTTCAGCGCCCGTCGGGAGGTCGCCGCCGGCCGCCTCGTGCCGCTGCTGTCCGACTGGCGGGCCGTCAGCGCTTATGGCGACCGTCTGTGCGCCATCCGCCCCTACAGCGCCCATGTCCCCAAGGCGGTACAGGTGTTCGTGGGGTATCTGCGGGAGGCGCTGAAAGACGGGTTCGGAGAATGATGGCCGCGCCTGCGCCGCCGAAGGATGTCCGGTCGGGAAGCGCTTGCGTATCATGACGTCCGCAAGGGTTGTGGCTCCGCCCCGGCTTTTTGCGCTTCATGCGGCGTTTTTACGGAGATTGTCCCGATGCAAAAAATCCTCATCATCATTCACGCGCCACCCTACGGCAGCGAGCGTTGCCTGTCCGGCCTGCGTCTGGCGACGGCCTTGGCGGGCGTCGACGGCGACGCACCGGAGGTGAAGCTGTTCCTGATGTCCGACGCGACCGTGCTGGCGCTGCCCAATCAGGTCGACGGCACGGGCAACGGCCTGCAGGGCATGGTCGAGGAACTGGTGCGCTATGGCGTCCCGATCAAGCTGTGCCGTACCTGTGCGTTGGCCCGCGGGCTGGCCGAGCTTCCGCCGATCGAAGGCATCAGTATCGGCACCCTGCCCGAACTGGCCCAGGCCACGCTGGAGGCCGACAAGGTCGTCACTTTCTGATTCCTTGCGTTCCCCCAGCACATGCACAAGAGGCCATCCGCGGGATGGCCTCTTGTGCATGTGCTGGGACGGGTTGGATAACGGACGGTTTGTCCGCCTCGGAAGATTTCCGGCTCTTCGGCCCCGCCAATATGGGTGTCTCGGGTGCGTCGGCAGCCGGGACGGGCGCAGTCAAAACGTGTTTTCGATTTCCTCGAAATTTCCGTCCGCAAGTTTCCCGTCCGGCGTGAAGACGAGTTGCAGGATGACGTCCGTGCTGCCGCCGAGCCAGTTTTTGGATAGCGGAATCTTGCCGAAAATGCAGATTCCGCCGCGGGGCTGGAGCTGGGCCGTCATGGCGCTGCGGTTGGCGAGTTCGGTGCATTCGGCGGGGTTGCGTACCGAATAGGTGGTGCCGCGGGCGTGCAGCGCGGCTTCAGCCGCGGCTTGCGTCATGCCGGGCCGGAATTGCTCGCGGAGCTGCGGGACGAGAGGCGAGGGCGCGGCGCTGCAGGCGGCGAGGACGAGTGCCGAAAGGGCGACGGTCAGGCGGCGGACGGACATGGTGAGGCGGGGAAGGAGGCGGGGCGTGAGTATCCCACGCGGCCGGGGCTCAGGGGTTGCGCCGCAGTTTGCGATAGAGCGTGGTGCGGGTAATGCCGAGTTCGCGGGCGGTGGCGGAGATGTTGCCGGCGTGGCGGGCGAGGGTGTCGTCGATGAGGCGGTTTTCGGCGCTGCGCAGGCTGTGGCCGGCCGGCAGACCGGGGGCGTCGGCGGCGCGGTCGTCGGGCTCGTCGGGCAGATGTTCGGGGTGGAGCGTGCTTTCTTCGGGGCCGAGCATGGCGACGGCGAGGCGCAGGGCGTTGCGGAGCTGGCGGATGTTGCCGGGCCACGGGTGACGGCGGATGAGATCGAGGGTGGCGCTGGCGAGGCGCAGCGGTCGGGCGGGGGATTCTTCCTGGAGGATGCGTCGGGCGAGGGCGCAGATGTCGCTGCGTTCGCGCAGGGCGGGCAGGGTGAGGTTCATGGCCGACAGGCGGAAATACAGGTCGGGGCGGAATTCGCCGCGTTCGCACAAGGCCTTGAGGGAGCGGTGGCTGGCGCAGACGAGGGTGAGCTGGATGGTTTCTTCCGGGCCGCCGCCAAGGGGGGCGACGCGGCGGGTTTCGAGTACGCGCAGGAGGACGGCCTGGAGGCGCAGCGGCATGTCGCCGATTTCGTCGAGGAACAGGGTGCCGCCGTTGGCTTCGCGCAGTTTGCCGCGGGCGCCTTCGCCGCGGGCGCCGGTGTAGGCGCCGGCACTGTAGCCGAAGAGTTCGGCTTCGATCAGGTTGGCGGGGATGGCGGCGCAGTTGATGGCGACGAAGGGGCCGTGCTTGCGGGGGCCGCTATGGTGGAAGGCTTGGGCGAAAACTTCTTTGCCGGTGCCGGTTTCGCCCTGGATCAGCAGCGGGATGTCGAGGCCGACGATGCGCTGGGCGCGGCGGATGGCGTCGGCGACGGCCTTGTCGCCCAGGTTCAGTTCGTCGAGGGTGGCGCGGCGGGGCGCGGCGGCGGTCGGGTTGGCGGTGGCGCCGGTCGAGCGCTGTCGGCGCAGTTTGCCGATCTGAAGACGGGCGGCGAACTCGCGTCCGCCGAGGTCGCGCACGTGGGTCGGATGGGTGCCGTTCGATAAGGCGTGATCGAGGATGGCGCTCCAGCGGGTCTCGAATATGTTCCAGAAAGCCGACCGGTTGCGGCGGGTGTCGGCGAGGCCGAGCAGGCGTTCGGCGCGCCGGTTGCAGGCCAGCAGATGGCCGGCTTCGTCGAATACGGCGAGGCCTTCGAGGGGCGACGAAAGGGCTTCGGGCTGGGGGTGGAAGCGGATCGTGACGCTGGCGTCGGCAACCGTTTCGATCAGGCGGTTTTCGATGATCTCGGCGGTGCTCTGCAGCAGCGCCTGGGCATGCACCTGGGTGACCTGGTTGCAGGTGGAGATGTCGAGAATCCCGAGTACGCCGCCGGTGGGGGCGTGGATGGGGGTGGCGATGCAGGTGAGGAAGCGGTTGCGTTCCAGGTAGTGGTCGGCGCCGATCACCGCGACGGTGTGCTGTTCGGCCAGTGCGGTGCCGATGGCGTTGGTGCCCATGACGCCTTCGGCCCACGAGTGGCCGGGCTGCAGGGAGACCTTGGCGGCGCGTTCGGCGAAGTCGGCATCGCCGACCGAACGCAGGATCACGCCGCTGTCGTCGGCCAGCAGAACGGTCGAGGACGAGCGGGCGATCTGCTGATGCAGGTGTTCCATGATCGGCTGAGCGAAGGCCACCAGCCGCGCGTTGGCTTCGAGCCGGTCGGCAAGGCCGAAGCGGGAATTGCGCGTGTCGGGCTGGCGTTCGTTGCTGACGAGGCCGGCAGCGGCACAGCGCTCCCAGGAGCGCCGGATGAGTTCGGCGTGCGGCAGGGGGAAGGACGGAGTCGCGCTTTTCATGAGGACTTGAACTGCAGGAAGCATGCCTGCCGAGTCAGGGCTGGAATGGCCCGGATTGGGGCCGAAATCGGCTTGGGCGGTGTATCGCGGGCGGAGCAGGTGTTACGGATCGGCGCTGCGGGATGGAGCAGGTGTGCAGTGGCTGAACAGCCGGGCCGCGCTGCCAAGGGCCGGGGTGGCGCCTCAAGTGCTTGTCTGGAAAAGGTTTTGGGTTGATTGGCGTGGCGGGGTGGGGAGTGCATGGTTTTTGCACCGGGCTGGTGGCACGGCGGCATTCGTGCCGTTGTTTTTGCGTTGCTGTTGTCCGGCCGCCGTGGCCGAATCTAAAAAATCCAAAATCAGGAGATAGACATGAAGCTCGTTCCGTTGTTGGGCGCCTTTGCACTGGGTGTCATGGTTGCCGCGCCGGCCGTCGCGTCCGAAGAAATCATCAAGAAGGCCCGTTGCGTGGCCTGCCATGCAGTGGATCAGAAACGCATCGGCCCGGCTTACAAGGAGGTGGCGGCGAAGTACAAGGGGCAGGCGGATGCGGTGGCGGTGCTGAGCGCCAAGGTGCGTGCCGGCGGTAGCGGTGTGTGGGGCCAGATTCCGATGACGCCGAATGGTCCGGACAAGATCAGCGATGCCGATCTGAAGACGGCAATCGAGTGGATTTTGAAGCTGTAAGCCTGGATTTGGAGCACCTGCTCCATAATGGAGCAGGTGTATCGGTCTAGGGCAAATCCGGGTTTGGGAAGGATATCCAGGGTGAATCAGGGCTGGATTACGACACCCCAGGGGAGTTCGCCGACGGGGATTTCCCGGATGGTTTCGAGGCGCTGGGTGTCGATCACGGACACGCTGTTGGAACGGCCGTTGGCCACATAGAGCTTGCTGCCGTCGGGGGTGATGGCCATGTTCCAGGGCCGTTTGCCGACCGGGATGGTGGCTTCGACCTGGTTGTCGGCGCTGCGGATCGCGCTGACCGTGCCGTCCTTGCCGTTGGAGACATAGACGCGGCTGCCGTCGGGGGCGACGGTGACGCCGTTGGAGAAGCTGCCGGCCTTGATCGTGGCCATTACGTGGCGGCGTCCCATATCGATGGCGTAGACGGTACTGGCCAGTTCGCAGGCCACGTAGGCGCGGCGACCGTCCGGTGTGAAGCCGATGCCCCGCGGACGCTTGCCGACGGGAATCTGCGCCACCTGCCGGCGGGCCTTCACATCGATGAGATCCACCTGCTCGGCCTCTTCGGCGCTGACCAGCAGCCAGCGGCCATCGGGGCTGAACACCGCGTGTTCCGGGTTCTTGCCGCGCACCTTGATGTCGGCGAGCTTGCGCCCCGTAGCCGCTTCGATCAGGACCACGCTATTGGATTCTTCCACCGCCGCGGCGACCAGCTTGCGGTCGCCCGAGACGCTGATGCCTTCCGGCGATTTGCCGAGGGCAATCCGGCGGATCGGCTCTTCGGCGGCGGTGTCGACGATTGCCAGCCCGTCGGCGGGCGCCTCGCTGATGTAAAGGCGCCTGCCATCGGTGGCGATGCCGCGCGGGCGCTGACCGCCGGGCAGCGTGCGGACCACCGTATCGGTGGCGGTGTCGATCACCGATACGGTGGCCGATTTCTCGTTCGGCACGTAGGCAAAGGGCGCGGCAAACGCCGCGCCCGGTAGCAGCGCGCAAGCGGCGAGAAGGCTTTGAAGCGCGGTGGCACGGCTCATTGTTGGTCTCGATTACAGCGTGGGCTGGACATAGGTGACGCCGTGGCGGGCGAAGATCGCGGCCACCGTACCATCTTTCTGCAGCGCGTGGAGTGCGCCGGCGAGCGCGTCGGCGAGTTCGCCTTCGTCGGCCTTGACGGCCATCCCGAGCGGCCAGCTGTTGATCTTCAGTTCGGGCATCTGCACGACTTCGACAACGAAACGGCTGTCCTTGCCGAGCGCGGCTTCGATCTCCGAGCGTGGGCCCATCACGGCCGCAAGGTCGCCGGCCTTCAGCTTCTCGACGGCGGCGGCGATGCTGCCGAAATGGACCACGTTTTCGCGCAGCCGGCCGTTCAGCACGCCGAGCAGGAAGGCGTCGGCCAGACTGCGGCCTTCGACGCCGATCTTCTCGCGGGTGAATACTTCCAGCGCGGTGGCCGCCGAGCCGCGGATCTGGCCGATCCGCTGCACGCGGGCGACGGCGACGGTTTCCAGATGGTAGGGGCCGAAGATCTTCACCTTGTCGTTCTTGCCCTGCAGGTAGGAATCGACCGGTACGTGCATCATCACGTCGGACGGCGCGGTGCCCAGGTAATGGCCCTTCCAGACCATATTGCGCAGGTCGTCGTCCATGTCCTCGTCGGCGGTGTAGCCGACCACCTGGGCCGTCAGCTTGAGTTGCTTGCCGAGCGCTTCGGCAAGCTCCACGTCGATGCCTTTGCCCTTCAGCGACCACGGGGCGAAGTCGTTGTACACCGCGACTTTCAGGTGGCCGCGCTGGCGAATGTCGGCGAGCGGGCTGGCGACGCCTTGGGCGCGGGCCGGGAGGCTGGCGGTCAGCGCCACGGCGCCGGCTGCCAGCAGGAAGCGACGACGATCAGTCTTCACGGACGGTCTCCAGCCAGGAGCGGATGGTCCACATGGCTTCCTGGGAGAGGATGCCTTCGAACGGGGGCATATACACGCGACCGTCGCGGGTGGCGCCGTGGCGGATGCGCTGCAGGAAGATTTCGTCGCCTTCCTGGCCGGTCGGCAGGTAGCGCAGGTCGGGGGCGATGCCGCCGGATACCGCGCCGAGGCCGTGACAGCGGGCGCAGTTCTGGTTGAAGGCGGAGGCCCCGATGCGGATCGCTTCCTTGTCGCCGAGGAAGGGGTTCTTGGCCAGCCATTCCTTGCCGACCGACTTCAGCGTCGAGGTGTCGACTGCCTGCGGAGTCACGTCGCCGTGGGCGAACACGAGGCCGGCGGCGAGCGTCAGGGCTGCGGCGGAGAGGGTACGGATGAGGGAGAAATTGCGAACTGTCACCTGGGTCACCTTTGGTCATGATTGGAATTCGTCGAGCGCTTCGCCCTGGGGCGTATCGCCGTGGCGGTGAGCAAGCAGCAAGGGGCGTGCCAAGTTTGATCGAAAGCGCGAACCTTGCGCTTGCGTGCAGTGGCAGCCGAGTTTATATGTTCTGTTTATGGGGCGATAAACTGGCGCGGGATTTGCTCAGGGAGATGCACGGTGGAGCAGTCACATTGCTGAAATATGATTCGGCTGCTACATTTTGGAGCACATACAAAAACCGGGCTCGATCCCGGCAGATATTCCGCATCGGCGGAAGGGGGAAGACAAATGCAGGTTCCATTCAATACCGAAGCCCGTTCGGTCAGCCTTCTTGAGGCGCGCTCGCTGTTCTTTGGTCGGGGTGAGCTGCCGGCCGCCTTGCTCGACAACAATGTGTTACGTTCGTGGGAACGGTGCCGTCAGGCCGGCCTCGATCCGGCCCGCAAGGGCGGCGGCGAGCCCGACCAGCGGGTGGTGGCCGAAGCCCGCGAACGTAATCGCACGCTACTCTCCCACGCCCAGCCGGTTCTGGAGCACCTCTTCGAGCAGATCCGCAACTCCCATAGCATGGTTGTGCTTGCCGATTCGCGGGGCATGCTGCTGCAGAGCTATGGCGATCCCGATTTCCTGTGTCAGGCCGAGCAGGTCGCGCTGCGTCCGGGCGCCAATTGGCACGAATCCGAACGCGGAACCAACGCCATCGGCACGGCGCTGGCCGAGCGCAACGCCGTGAACGTCTTCGGTTCCGAACACTTTTTCGAAGGCAATGCCTTCCTCACCTGCAGTGCCGCGCCGATTCAGGATGCCCAAGGGCGTCTGATGGGCGTGCTGGATATTTCCAGCGACTACCGCGCATACCAGCGCCATTCTCTCGGTCTAGTCAAAATGTCGTCGCGAATCATCGAAAAGCGTTTGTTCGAATCCGAGTTTGCCCATCAAGGCCTGATCGGTTTTCATATACGGCCCGACCATGTCGGCAGCCTCTGCGAAGCCATGCTGGCAATCGGCCCCGACGGCGATCTGCTCGGCGCCGACCAGTCCGCCCTCGAGCTTCTGGGGCTGCGTCGCGAGGATCTGCCCCGTCGCCACTACAGCATGCTGTTCGACGTGCCCTTGGGCACCCTGATCGACCGCGCCCGGCGCGATCCTTCGTCGCTGATCGCCATCGGCGGGCGCAACGGCGAACGCTTCTACGCCCGTCTGCGCGGCAACGTCACGGCGCTGACCGGTAATGCCAGCCCGATACTGCTCGACGCGCGCGGCGAGCGCGTCGGCAAGATCGTGAAGCCGGAGCCCGCAGCCGTTCCTCCCGCCGACCGACCGCGCCTGACCCTCAAGTTTCTGTCCACCGGCGACGAGCGTCTGCAGGCGGCCATCGACAAGGCCACCCGCATTCTTGGCCGCGACATCCCGATTCTCGTTCAGGGCGAATCCGGTGCCGGCAAGGAAATGTTTGCCAAGGCCTTTCACAACAGCGGCCCTCGCGCCCAAGGGCCTTTCGTGGCGCTCAACTGTGCGGCGATTCCCGAAACCCTGATCGAGTCGGAATTGTTCGGTTACTCGGGCGGCGCTTTTACCGGCGCGCGCAAGGAAGGGGCGGTCGGCAAGATCCAGCAGGCCCACGGCGGAACGCTCTTCCTCGACGAAATCGGCGACATGCCCCTGTCGCTGCAGGCCCGCCTGCTGCGCGTGCTGCAGGAGCGCTGCGTCACGCCGCTGGGCACCAACAAGAGCATTCCGGTGGACATCACACTGGTCTGCGCCACTCACCGCAAGCTGAAGGAAGAGGTGGCGCGTGGCGGTTTCCGCGAGGACTTGTATTACCGGCTCAACGGCTTGTGCATCAACTTGCCGTCGCTCCGCGAACGCAGCGATATCGGCAGCCTGATCGAAAAGCTGCTCCGCGAGGAAGCCGGCCCCGACCGCAGGGTGCAGGTTTCCGGGAGAGTGATGGACGCTTTCCTGCGCTATCGCTGGCCGGGCAACATCCGCCAGCTCAGCAATGTCATCAAGGTGGCCATCGCGCTGCTCGACGAGGGCGAGGATCTGATCGAAACCTGGCATCTGCCCGACGATGTGTTCGAGGAAATCGACATGCTGTCCGCAGGCGCGTCTCCGGCCCCGGCCGGCGTGGCCGCCGTCCGTGCGCTTGAGGTGGCCGAAGCGCCGGCGGCGGGAGCAAACGCCTTCGGGCGGCTGGAGGAAATCGAGCGGGACATGATCCAGCGCACGCTGGAGGCCGAGAGCGGCAACATCTCGGCGGCGGCGCGGCGTTTGGGGATCAGCCGGAATACGCTGTACCGAAAGCTCGGACGGTTCTGAATCCGTCGGGCGGTAGCGGGCGAAGGCGCTCCACCTTCAGCCCGGCCGTCCCGGTCCGGGCGGGCTGAAGGCGTCGCCGGTCCCGGTCCCGGAAAAAACGAAGCCCCTGCTGGACAGGGGCTTCGGGATTCGGGGCCGGCGACGCCGCGGTGCTGCGGGTCTGGCTGACTGTCGAGTGTCAGCCGCGGCGCATGGCGTCGAAGAACTCGCTGTTGCTCTTGGTGGCCTTGATCTTGTCGAGCAGGAACTCCATTGCATCGATGTCGTCCATGCCGTACAGAAGCTTGCGCAGCACCCAGACCTTCTGGAGCACATCGGACTTCAGCAGCAACTCTTCGCGGCGGGTGCCGGAGCGATTGACGTTGATTGCGGGGTAGACGCGCTTCTCGGCCATGCGGCGATCCAGGTGGATCTCCATGTTGCCGGTACCCTTGAATTCTTCGTAGATCACGTCGTCCATGCGGCTGCCGGTATCGATCAGCGCACTGGCGATAATGGTGAGCGAACCGCCTTCTTCGATATTGCGGGCCGCGCCGAAAAAGCGTTTGGGCTTTTGCAGGGCGTTGGCATCGACGCCGCCGGTCAGCACCTTGCCCGAGGCGGGCACGACGGTGTTGTAGGCTCGGGCCAGTCGGGTCAGCGAGTCGAGCAAGATGACCACATCTTTCTTGTGCTCGACGAGGCGCTTGGCTTTTTCGATGACCATTTCGGCCACCTGTACGTGGCGGATCGCAGGTTCGTCGAAAGTGGAAGCCACGACCTCGCCCTTTACCGAGCGCTGCATTTCGGTGACTTCTTCGGGGCGCTCGTCGATCAGCAGCACGATCACGACCACGTCGGGGTGATTGGCGGTGATCGAGTGGGCGATGTGCTGGAGCATCACCGTCTTGCCGCTTTTTGGCGGCGCCACCAGGAGGCCGCGCTGGCCTTTGCCGATGGGTGCGATCATGTCGATCACCCGCGAAGTGATGTTCTCTTCGCCACGGATGTCCCGTTCCAGCTTGAGGCACTGGTTCGGGTGAAGCGGTGTGAGGTTCTCGAACAGGATCTTGTGCTTGGCCGCTTCGGGGGGTTCGAAGTTGACCTTGTCCACCTTCACGAGGGCAAAGTAGCGCTCCCCATCCTTGGGCGTGCGGATTTCACCTTCGACCGTGTCGCCCGTGTGCAGGTTGAAGCGCCGGATCTGGCTCGGCGACACATAGATGTCATCGGTGCCGGCCAGGTACGAGGTGTCGGGCGAGCGCAGAAAGCCGAAGCCGTCAGGCAGAATTTCCATGACGCCGTCGCCGTAAATGGGCTCGCCTTTCTTGGCGCGATTTCTCAGCAGCGCAAAGACCAACTCCTGTTTGCGGAGGCGGTTGGCACCTTCGATTTCGTTTGCGATGGCCATTTCGAGCAATTGGCCGACGTGGAGAGACTTGAGCTCCGAGAGTTGCATGGCTGGCAGCGGTGGGGGATGGGGGAAAGAGAGAGGTGGGGGATGAGCTACAGCGGATTCGCTACAGCATGTACAGCAGCAGAAGTGCTCGGACTGTACAACGACACCGGGGGTCTCGGTTCGATCGCCCCGGAAGTGCCGTTTTAGTGACTGGCTCGGATAAATCTAACCTGCTTACAGGTGGCTGTCAATGAACGCAGTCAACTGGGACTTGGACAGGGCGCCAACTTTGGTAGCCTCGATGTTGCCACCCTTGAACAGCATCAGCGTCGGAATGCCGCGAATGCCGTATTTGGCGGGCGTTTCCTGGTTCTCGTCGATGTTGAGCTTGGCGACCTTGAGTTTGCCCTCGTATTCCTTAGCCACGTCGTCCAGGATCGGCGCGATCATCTTGCAGGGGCCGCACCACTCAGCCCAGTAATCGACCAGCACAGGGCTTTGGGACTGCAGAACTTCGGCTTCGAAGTTTGAGTCGGTGACGTAATGAATATGTTCGCTCATGGTTCCTCACGAATTCAGGGGGTGTGTTTGGGATTGCCGGGAGAGAGGGACGTTTTCGGCAGGGACCGAAACCGTGTAGCCCCGGCAGGGAGGCAGATAGCGGGATGCTAGCGAATATTCTTCCGCGTGAAAAGCGCTTTTCTCGCCACCCACTCAAATCTGTGCTAGCCGGGTTGCGGAGCATGTTAATGGAGCTCGGCTCCGGTTGACTGCGGTGGGCTTCGGTTCGGCCGGTGCCATCATGGTGCCGGGCGAATGAGGTATATTCCAGAGCCAAACATTTCACTTAGTTTGCTGTCGATGGCCTTTCTGCGAAGGCTGACAGCGCCAAGAAAAAAGGAGCACAGCATGGCCTACGTCGTCACCGAAAACTGCATTCGCTGCAAGTACACCGATTGTGTCGATGTGTGTCCCGTCGATTGCTTTCGGGAAGGCCCCAATTTTTTGGTGATCGATCCAGACGAATGCATCGACTGCACCCTTTGTGTGGCGGAGTGTCCCGCCGAGGCGATTTTTGCCGAGGACGACGTGCCGGCCGATCAGCAGGGCTTTATCGCGCTCAACGCGGAACTGGCGGCGAAATGGACTCCCATCGTCGAGCGCAAGGAGCCGCTGGCGGATGCCGACGACTGGCGCGGTGTCGAGGACAAGCTCAAGTATCTCGAACGCTGAGCGGCGTTTTGCCCGACGGTGGCGGGCTGCGGAGCATCGTGCGGTGTGTTGGGGCGTGTTTCGCAGCCTGGGGTGACTCGGGTAAGTCCTTATTCCCGCAGCCTTCTCTCCGCATGTGCAATCGAATACTATCCCGTCAGTATTGATCAAGGCGATTCGACGCCACCCAAAGGAAACGAAAATGCTGGTTAGCGAAATTCTGGCGATCAAAGGCAAAGTCCTTTTCACGGTCCCTTCCAATAAGAGCCTTTCCGAGGCCGTTGCAGTCATGACCGAACAGGACGTCGGTTCTCTGGTGGTGTTCGACAAGGGGCGCATGGCGGGTCTGCTGACCTTCCGTGAAGTCCTGATCGCAGCCCAGAAGGCCGGTGCCGAATGGCAGGCGTTGCCGGTCAGCGAAGCCATGATCAAGGACCCGTTCGCCGCGGCTTTGAACATGGAAATGGATGAACTGCGCCGCTTGATGGTCGAGCATCACCAGCGTTATCTGCCGGTGATGGACGGCACGACCCTGATGGGCGTGGTGTCGTTCCATGACGTGGCAAAGGCTGTGCTCGAAGAGCAGAGCTTCGAGAATCGCATGCTGAAAAACTACATCCGTAACTGGCCTACCGAGGAAGACAAAGTTTGAGTATTTCCGGATCGATTTAGCAGTATTCGGGCTGTAAACGGGCTGTTCCGCGCAGGGGGCGGAGCGGCCTGACAAAAAGGCGTCTAAACGTCGGTCGAAAAGTATGTTGGAAAGCGGTGCCTTCGGGTGCCGGGCCGCCTGGGGAGGGCGGGTTCCGTCGGAATGGGATGTTGCATGGCAGCGCCCGCGTTCCGGATGGGCTTGGCTTTGCTACCAACTACAAAGGAGACAACATGGACAAGATCTGGCTGAAAAGCTATCCCCCTGGCGTACCCGCCGAGATCGACGCGGGAGAGTTTACTTCTCTGGTCGATCTGTTCGACAAGAGCGTTGGCAGGTTCGCTGACCGGACCGCCTACGTGTGCATGGGCAAGTCCCTCACTTACAGCGAGCTCGAAGCGCTTTCCCGTCAGTTTGCCGGTTATCTGCAGGGCGAACTCAAACTTGGCAAGGGCGCGCGTGTGGCCCTGATGATGCCCAACTGCTTGCAGTATCCGGTCGCGATGTTCGGCATTCTGCGAGCGGGTTTCACGGTGGTGAACGTCAATCCTCTCTACACCGCCCGTGAACTGGAACACCAGTTGCGCGATGCCGGCTGTGAGGCCATCGTCATCGTTGAGAACTTCGCCCATACCTTGCAGGAGGTGATTGCCGACACTGCCTCGGTGCGCCATGTGGTGGTGACGGGGCTGGGCGACCTGCTGGGTTTTCCCAAATCGCTGGTGGTGAATTTTGTGGTGCGGCACCTCAAGAAGATGGTGCCGGAATGGAGTCTTCCCGGTTCGGTGGGGTTTCGTGAGGCGCTCAGTCTGGGGGGCGAGCATCCGCTCATGCCCGTCACCATCACCCACGACGATCTGGCCTATCTGCAATACACCGGCGGCACGACCGGCGTGGCCAAAGGGGCGATGCTCACCCACGGCAACATCGTCGCAAACCTGCAGCAGGCCCATGCCTGGATCAGTTCTTATGTGAGGGAGGGCGTTGAGGTCATCATCACCGCGTTGCCGCTCTATCACATCTTTTCGCTGACCGCGAACTGCCTGACCTTCTTCAAGATCGGCGCCTGCAATGTGCTGATCACCAACCCGCGGGACATTCCCGGTTTTGTCGCGGAACTCGGAAAATACCCGTTCACGGTCATTACCGGCGTCAATACGCTGTTCAATGCGCTGCTCAATAATCCCGAATTCGCAAAGCTGGATTTCTCGGCCCTGAAAGTTGCCCTGGGTGGCGGGATGGCGGTGCAGCAAGCAGTGGCGGAGCGCTGGAAGCAGGTGACGGGAAAGCCGTTGTCCGAAGCTTATGGGCTGACCGAAACGTCGCCGGCGGTGTGCATCAATCCGCTGGATCTCCCCGAGTTCAACCATTCCATCGGTCTGCCCATTTCGTCGACCGACATCAGTCTGCGCGACGATGAGGGGCACGAGGTGTTGCCAGGCATGCCGGGCGAACTGTGCGTGCGCGGTCCGCAGGTGATGAAGGGCTATTACAACCGTCCGGAGGACACTCGGCGGGTTTTTACCTACGATGGCTTTCTGCGTACCGGGGATGTGGCGACCATCGATGCAGACGGTTTTGTGCGCATCGTCGATCGCAAGAAGGACATGATCCTGGTGTCAGGTTTCAACGTCTATCCAAATGAGGTGGAGGATGTTGTTGCCTCCCATCCGGGGGTCATGGAGGTGGCGGCGCTTGGCGTGCCGGACGAGCATTCCGGCGAAGCGGTGAAGATATTCGTCGTCCGCAAGGATCGGAGCCTGACCGCCGAAGCCCTGATCGCCCACTGCCGGGCTGGCCTGACTGGCTACAAGGTGCCAAGGTTCGTCGAGTTTCGCGACGAGCTTCCCAAGAGCAACGTCGGCAAGATACTCCGGCGCATGCTGCGCGACGGTTGACGCGGACGCTGTGGCTTATTGGGTGGTGCGCTGCAAAAACAGCTTGTGTTTTCGGGGCTTTGTGAGAATAATCCGCGAGTAGTTTTCAGATGACTTAGTGACCCCAGTGACCCGAATCGTGACTTTCCTGCCCGTCGACGTTGTTGTAGTACGCGTAGTAAGCGTAGGTGAGCGCGCGTCGTAAGGGTCCCAGGTAGTCAATCAAGAATTCAGACCCCCGCCGGCGCGCAACCGGCGGGGGTTTTGTCTTTTGATGCGCCCCGGCCTGGCCTGCAGTGCGGCTTTCAAGCCCCAAGGAGAAACTCGATGATGCAAATGACTGGAGCAGACCTGATCATGAGGCTGCTCGAACGGCAAGGAATCAGCACTATCGCCGGCGTGCCCGGCGGTGCGGCCCTGCCGATGTATGACGCCCTGTCGAAGAGCGAAATCCACCACGTTCTCTGCCGTCACGAGCAAGGTGCCGGTTTTATCGCTCAGGGCATGGCCCGAGTGTCCGGCAAGCCCGAGGTCTGCATGGCTTCCAGCGGCCCGGGCGCGACCAATCTGGTGACGGCCATCGCCGACGCCAAGCTCGATTCGATCCCGATAATCGCCCTGACCGGTCAGGTGCCGCTGTCGATGATCGGCACGGATGCCTTTCAGGAAGTCGATACCTACGGTCTGACGATTCCCATCACCAAGCACAACTTTCTGGTCCGTTCGGCCAAGGATCTGCTGACGGTTGTGCCGGCGGCCTTCCGCATCGCCATGTCCGACCGTCCCGGTCCGGTGCTGATCGACGTGCCGAAGGACGTGCAGAACCAGATGGTGAGCTTCGAGGATTATCCCGACGTGGTCGTGCCCGATGCCGCGCCCGCCTTCGATATCGCCGCCATTGAAGAGGCCGCGAAGATGATCGAGGCCGCCGAGCGTCCGGTGCTTTATCTCGGCGGTGGCGTGATCCACTCGGGGGCTGCGCACATGGCGGTTACGCTGGCCGAGCAGGCTTCCCTGCCGACCACCATGACGCTGATGGCGCTCGGTGCGATGCCGATGGACCACCCGCTGTCCCTGGGCATGCTCGGCATGCACGGTGCGCGCTATACCAACTATGTTCTCGAAGAAGCCGATCTGCTGATCTGCGTCGGCGCACGCTTCGACGACCGCGCCATCGGCAAGACGGCCGAGTTTTGCCCGAACGCCAAGATCATCCACATCGACATCGACCGTTCCGAGCTGCACAAGGTCAAGAACGCCAACGTCGCGATTGCCGGCGACGTGGGGCAGGTGCTCTCCGAACTGCTGCCGCGGGTCAAGCCGCAATTGCGCAAGCGCTGGCTGTCCCACGTGGAAAGTCTCAAGGGCCGCTTTCCGCTGGCCATGCCGGGCGTCGACGATCCCCGCACGCCTTACGGCCTCATCCACGCGGTGGCAAGCTGTCTCGACGACAGCGCGATCATCACCAGCGACGTCGGACAGCACCAGATGTGGGTTGCCCAAGCCTACCCGTTCCGCCGTTCGCGCCAGTGGCTCAATTCGGGTGGCCTCGGCACCATGGGCTTTGGCTTCCCGGCCGCCATCGGCGCCGCGCTGGCCGCACCGGATCGTACCGTGGTGTGCTTCTCCGGCGATGGCAGCCTGAAGATGAACATCCAGGAGATGGCGACCGCCGCTCAGGAAGACGTCAACGTCAAGATCGTGCTGTTCAATAACCAGTCTCTCGGTTTGGTGCATCAGCAGCAGAACCTTTTCTATGGCAAGCGCATCATGGCGTCCCGCTACGAGCGCCCGACCGATTTCCTGAAGATCGCCGAAGGCTTCGGCATGCGTGCGGTCGATCTCGATCCGTCGCCGAATCCGCGGGCAACCCTGGCCGATGCGCTGCACACGCCGGGCCCCTGCCTGATCCACGCGACGATCGATCCGAACGAATTCGTCTACCCGATGGTGCCGCCGGGCGCCGCCAACTCCGAGATGATCGGTTAAGCCCGAGGAGACAACACGATGTCCGAACAGAACACTACCGAAACCAAGCCGCTGTCCGAGTTCATTCCCGACGTGCCCGAGCACAACGGTTTCCACAAGGTTGTGCTGGAACTGGGCGTGGCCAACCACCCCGGCGTGATGAGCCACATCTGCGGGCTGTTTGCCCGCCGTGCGTTCAACGTCGAAGGCATCCTGTGCATGCCGGTCGGCAGCGGTGAAACCAGTCGCATCTGGCTGCTCGTCTTCGAAGATCAGCGCCTCGAGAAGATGATCAAACAGGTCGAGAAGCTGGAGGATGTGCTTTACGTCCATAAGCACGCCGGCGAGCATCCGGTCTTCGGCCGGCTCGACGAGTTCTTCCAGTAAGTCTGTCTCCTCTGCGTCGCCGGCGCTCTGCCGGCGGCGTGCTATTCTCCGCCGCTTGTCCGGCAGTTCTGGGCGGACGGCCTTTTTCCCCATTCACGTCTTCGCGAGTTTCCCCATGTCCGGTAATACGCTTGGCAAGCTTTTCTGCGTCACCTCCTTCGGCGAATCCCACGGTCCCGCCATTGGTTGCGTGGTGGACGGCTGCCCCCCGGGCCTGGCAATCAGCGAGGCCGACATCCAGGTCGAACTGGACCGGCGAAAGCCCGGCACCTCCCGCCACGTCACTCAGCGGCGCGAGCCCGATACCGTTGAAATCCTGTCCGGCGTTTTCGAAGGTGTCACTACCGGAACGCCGATTTCCCTGCTGATCCGCAATCAGGATCAGCGCTCCAAGGACTACGGCAACATCGCCGAAAGCTTCCGGCCGGGTCATGCCGATTACGCCTACTGGCAGAAATACGGCATCCGCGACCATCGTGGCGGCGGCCGTTCTTCGGCTCGGGAAACCGCGGTGCGCGTGGCTGCCGGCGCTATCGCACGCAAGTGGTTGTTCGAGCGCTACGGCATCGTGATCCGTGGCTACATGGCGCAACTCGGGCCGGTCGAAATTCCTTTCGTCTCTTGGGATGACGTCGACGGCAACAGTTTTTTTGCGCCCAACCAGGCCATCGTTCCCCAGCTCGAGAGCTATATGGACGAGCTGCGCAAGTCGGGCGATTCGGTGGGGGCGCGTATCAATGTGGTGGCCACGGGCGTTCCGGTCGGCTGGGGCGAGCCGGTGTACGACCGGCTCGATGCCGATATTGCCTATGCAATGATGAGCATCAACGCGGTGAAGGGCGTGGAGATCGGTGCCGGATTTGCCAGCGTGTCGCAACTCGGCACCGAGCATTCCGACGAAATGACGCCGGAAGGTTTTCTGTCCAACAACGCCGGTGGCGTGCTCGGCGGCATTTCCAGCGGTCAGGACGTGACCGTCAGCATGGCCATCAAGCCAACCGCCAGCACGCGCCTGGATCGTCGCACCATTGACAAAGCCGGCCAACCCGTTGTCGTCAACACCCACGGCCGTCACGACCCCTGCGTGGGCATTCGCGCCACGCCGATTGCGGAGGCGATGCTGGCCATCGTGCTGATGGATCACGCGCTGCGCAACCGTGCCCAGAATGGCGATGTCGCCTGCCCGACCCCGAAAGTCGCGGGTCTTGCACCGGGCGGTGTGCAATCGGTTCCATCGCCGGCTCCCCGCGATTGATCGCGGTCAACTTTCTGTCCGTTTCACCGGCGTAGAGTCGATCCGACGATATTTTCAATATCATTCAACTACGAGTCGGGAGGTCTGCATGGAGCAACATGATCTGAACCACGAATTCCCGGAGTACCGGGAACAGATTCACTCGCTGAAAATGTCCAATGGACACTTTGCACGTCTCTTCGACGAATACCACGACGTTAATCGCCATGTGGTGCTTGTCGAGATCAATGCCGAACTGGCGACGGGTTTCGAACTCGAAGACCTGAAAAAACGCCGTCTGAAACTGAAGGATGAAATTCACGAAATATTGAAGGGTTCTTCCGCGATCAACTGATCCAGTGGTTGGTTTGACAAGAAAAGAGCGCTCGCGGGCGCTCTTTTTTCTTGGTTCTGTCGCACACGACCTACAATCCCGTCGATGATTCCCTACTGGCGCCTTTCGGGCTATTACTTCTTCTACTTCGCCTTCATCGGCGCCTTTTCTCCCTACTTCAGCCTCTACCTTCAGTCCATCGGCAGCTCTGCGGCGCAGATCGCGATACTGATGTCGCTGATGTCGGTGATGCGAATGCTCGCTCCGACCATGTGGGGCTGGCTCGCGGATCGGTTGGGCGTGCGGGCACCCATCGTGCGCCTGTCGGCGCTGCTGTCGCTGATTGGCTTTGCCGGCTTTCTGGTCAGCGATACCTACGCGGTGCTGTTCTTGAGTATGGTTTTCCTGGCCTTTTTTTGGAGCGCCGCGTTGCCGCTTGTCGAGACCTTGACATTCGCCCATTTGGGCGACCGGGTCGGTCGCTACGGCAATATCCGCGTCTGGGGCTCGGTCGGTTTCATCGTGGCGGTGCTCGGTCTTGGCTACTTGCTCGACGGCCTGCCGGTTCGCGCGGTGCTTTGGATTTCACTGGCGGCGCTTGCCGGAATCCTGTTTTGCGCGATGACGATTCCCGAAGCGCGCACACCGCCGGCGCCGGAGGGGCATGTGGCGCTCGGAGAAATCCTGAGTCTGCCCCATGTGCGGGCGCTGTTTGCGGCGTGTTTTTTCATGTCCGCGGCGCACGGGGCGCTCTATGTCTTCTACTCGGTGCACTTGGTGGCTAGCGGTTACAGCAAGTCGCTGGTCGGCTGGATGTGGACCCTCGGTGTCGTCGCGGAGATCTGCGTATTCATGGGCATGCCGCAACTGCTGCGTACCTATTCCTTGCGCAACATCCTGATCTTCAGTTTTGTCGCGGCAGTCCTGCGCTTCGCGCTGATCGGTTGGGGGGCGGAGTCGCTCGGCCTGTTGCTGTTCGCTCAAGTGCTGCATGGTGCGACGTTCGGTGCTTACCATTCGGCGGCGGTGGCCGCGGTAAATCGCTGGTTCGGCGTCCGTCACCAAGCGCGCGGCCAAGCCTTGTACGGCAGCATTTCCTTCGGTGCGGGGGGCATGATCGGCGGGGTGATTAGCGGCTACACTTGGGAGCGTGTCGGTCCCGAATGGACGTATTCGCTTGGCTCACTGTTCGCGTTTCTTGGCTTGCTGGTGCTTGTCGGCGGCTGGCAGCAGCGGGGCTCGGCACGGGACGACCGATAATTCGACAATGGCCTTCGGGATAAACATGAAGAAACGTTTTACATGCTTGCAGGGCCTCTTGCCCGTGATGATTGCTGCGACTGTCGTGACTGCCTGCCAGACCGTGCAGACGACACAAAGCGGGGCGGTGGGCATCGAGCGCAAGCAGATGATGATGGTGTCGTCGAAGGAGATGGATTTGGCGTCGTCCCAGAGCTATCACCAGATTCTTCAGCAGGCCGGCCAGAAAAATGCCCTCAACCGGAACCGCGAACAGGTGGAGCGGGTGCGTGCGGTTGCGCGGCGGCTGATTCCGGCCACGGGCGCCTTCCGGTCCGATGCGCCGGGTTGGCAGTGGGAGGTCAATGTGCTCAGTTCGAACGAACTCAACGCCTGGTGCATGGCCGGCGGCAAGATCGCCTTTTACTCCGGCATCATCGAGAGGCTCGATCTGAGCGATGACGAGATCGCCGCCATCATGGGCCACGAAATCGCCCATGCGCTGCGCGAGCATGCCCGCGAGCGGGCTTCGCAGTCGATGGTGACGAATCTCGGCGTGGCGGTGGTCGGCGCAGCGCTGGGGGTCGGTAGCGCAGGAACCGACTTGATCGGCACGGTCGCGAAGGTGAGCTTCGAGTTGCCCAACAGCCGCGAACACGAAACGGAGGCCGACCGTATCGGCGTCGAACTGGCTGCACGCGGCGGTTACGATCCCCGGGCTGCGATCAGTCTCTGGCAGAAGATGGCGAAGGTGTCCAACGGTGCGCCGCCCCAGTGGCTGTCGACCCACCCGTCCAACGAGACGCGGCAGCAGGATTTGCAACAATACGCCGCACGGGTCATGCCGCTCTACGAGCAAGCTACTCAGCGCGCAAGGCCTGTGAAATAATAAAAGTTTACCTGTTTCTTTCTGATCCGACCTTCGCCCATGCAAGCGCAAACGCTTTACGAAAAACTGTGGTCGAGCCACGTAGTGCACGTCGAGGACGACGGCACGGCGTTGATCTATATCGACCGTCATCTGGTCCACGAAGTCACCAGTCCGCAGGCCTTCGAAGGCCTCAAGCTGGCCGGGCGCAAGCCCTGGCGCGTGGATTCCATTGTTGCGACGGCCGACCACAACACACCGACCGATCACTGGGAGCAGGGCATTCTCGACCCCGTTTCCCGTCAGCAGGTGGAAACGCTCGACAGCAACATCCGTGAAGTCGGGGCGCTGGCCTATTTCCCGTTCAAGGACGCGCGTCAGGGCATCGTGCACGTCATCGGGCCGGAAAACGGCGCGATCCTGCCGGGCATGACCGTTGTCTGCGGCGATTCCCACACCTCCACGCACGGCGCTTTTGCCTGCCTGGCGCACGGCATCGGGACATCCGAAGTCGAGCACGTGATGGCCACCCAGTGCTTGCTGCAGAAAAAATCCAAGACACTGCTGATCCGTGTCGAAGGCCAACTGGGCGCTGGAGTGACCGCCAAGGACGTCGTGCTTGCCATCATCGGTCGCATCGGTACGGCGGGCGGAACCGGCTATGCGATGGAATTCGGCGGCAGCGCCATCCGCGGTCTGTCCATCGAAGGTCGCATGACCATTTGCAACATGGCCATCGAGGCTGGCGCCCGCGCCGGTCTGGTGGCCGTCGACGAGAAGACCATCGCCTACCTCAAGGACCGGCCCTTCTCGCCCAAGGGTGAGCTGTGGGATCGTGCCGTGGAATATTGGCGCACCCTACGGTCGGACGAAGGCGCAGTCTTCGACGCCGTCGTCGAGCTCGACGCTGCGCAGATCAAGCCGCAAGTCACGTGGGGTACTTCGCCCGAGATGGTCGCGGCCATCGATGCGATCGTGCCCGATCCGGCCCTGGAGAAGGATCCGGTCAAGCGCGAGGGCATGGAGCGTGCACTGCAGTACATGGGCCTCACTCCCCGTACGCCGATCAAGAATATCGCCATCGACAAGGTCTTCATCGGGTCGTGCACCAACTCGCGCATTGAGGATCTCCGTGCCGCCGCGATCGTCGCGCGCGGTCGTCGCAAGGCCGACAACGTCAAGCTGGTGCTGGTTGTGCCGGGCTCCGGTCTCGTCAAGCGTCAGGCAGAGGCCGAAGGGCTCGACAAGATCTTCGTCGCCGCAGGCTTTGAATGGCGCGAGCCGGGCTGTTCGATGTGCCTCGCGATGAACGCCGACCGTCTGGAGCCGGGCGAGCGTTGTGCCTCCACCTCGAACCGCAATTTCGAGGGGCGCCAAGGCGCCGGCGGACGGACCCATCTGGTTAGCCCTGCTATGGCAGCTGCGGCGGCGATCGCCGGTCATTTCGCCGACGTGCGCGAGCTCGGTTGATCGGTGGGGGAATTTGGATATGCGTAAATTCGTCGTGCTGATCGGAGTGTTCGCCGTCGTGTTCCTGTCCGGTTGCAACACCGTTCAAGGACTCGGCAAGGATATTGAAAAGGGTGGCGAAGCCATCCAGAAGGTAGCCAAGTAAATGAAGCCTTTCCACAAACTCGACGGTCTCGTGGCGCCGATGGATCGTGCCAACGTCGACACCGACGCGATCATTCCCAAGCAGTTCCTCAAGTCGATCAAGCGCAGCGGTTTCGGCCCGAACCTGTTCGACGAATGGCGTTACCTGGATGTCGGCCAGCCCGGTCAGGACAATTCCGGCCGGCCCAAGAACCCGGAGTTCGTCCTTAACCAGCCCCGTTATCAGGGGGCGCAAATCCTTCTTGCCCGCGATAATTTCGGTTGCGGTAGTTCCCGCGAGCATGCTCCGTGGGCGCTGGAGGATTTCGGGTTCCGTGTGATCATCGGCCCCAGCTTTGCCGACATTTTCTTCAACAACTGCTTCAAGAACGGCCTGCTGCCGATCAAGCTGGACGCTGCCGAAGTGGATGCGCTGTTTGCCCAATGTCTCGCCAGCGAGGGCTATCGCCTGACGGTGGATCTCGCCAACGGGACGATTGCGCGTCCCGACGGCAAGGTGATTCCCTTTAAGGTGGATCCCTTCCGCCGCGAGTGTCTGCTCAACGGCTGGGACGATATCGGCCTGACCTTGCGCCACGCCGAGAAAATCCATGATTTCGAAGCCCGTCGCCGCATCGACCAGCCCTGGCTGTTCGCCTGACTCCATAGGTTGTCCGGCGGTGCTGTTGTTCCGGTCGCCGGAGTCGACCCATTATAAAAACGGAAAACTACAATGAAAATCTGTGTTCTGCCGGGTGACGGCATCGGCCCCGAAATCATCGGTGAGACTCTGCGCATGCTTGAAGCGATGCGCGGTGACGGTGTCAAGTTCGAGGCCGAAATGGCTCTTGTGGGGGGCGCTGCGGTGGATGCCACCGGCAAGCCCCTGCCCGAAGAAACCGTCCGTCTTGCCGACGAAGCCGATGCGCTCCTGCTTGGCGCCGTGGGCGGTCCGAAGTGGGATGCTTATCCGCGGGAGCAGCGTCCCGAACTCGGCCTGCTCGGCATCCGCCGGCAGCTCAAGCTTTTTGCCAACCTGCGTCCCGCGATCCTCTATCCCGAACTGGCCAATGCCTCGTCCCTCAAGCCTGAGATCGTTGCCGGGCTGGACATCCTGATCGTGCGTGAACTGACCGGCGACATCTATTTTGGCCAGCCCCGCGGTATCCGTGAAGAAAACGGCGAGCGCGTCGGTTTCAACACGATGATCTATTCTGAGTCTGAGATCCGCCGCATCGGCAAGGTGGCTTTCGAAGCGGCCCGGAAGCGTGGCAAGAGGCTGTGCTCGGTGGATAAGATGAATGTGCTCGAAACCACTCAGCTGTGGCGCGACGTGATGATCGAGTTGTCCGCCGATTATCCGGATGTGGAGCTCACCCACATGCTGGTGGATAACGCCGCGATGCAGCTTGTGCGTGCGCCCAAACAGTTCGATGTGATGGTGACCGGCAACATGTTCGGCGACATCCTGTCCGACGAAGCCTCGATGCTCACCGGCTCCATCGGCATGCTGCCTTCGGCTTCTCTCAACGCCGAGGGCAAGGGGATGTACGAGCCAAGCCACGGTTCCGCCCCGGACATCGCCGGTAAAAATCTTGCCAACCCGCTGGCAACCATGCTGTCGGCCGCCATGATGCTGCGCTACAGCTTCAACATGGAAGCTCAGGCCGCGCGCATCGAGGCGGCGGTCAAAAAGGTGCTGGCCGCCGGCTATCGCACCGGCGACATCTACGAGCCGGGAACCCGCCGCGTAGGCACCAAGGAAATGGGCGACGCCGTTATCGCCGCGCTGTAAAAATAATCTTAAAAATCAGAGTCTGATCGGGGATCGAAATGAAAAGAGTGGGTCTTGTTGGCTGGCGCGGGATGGTCGGTTCCGTGCTCATGCAGCGCATGCGCGAAGAAAATGACTTTGCGTTGATCGAGCCGGTGTTTTTCACAACCTCCAATCCCGGTGGCAAGGCGCCGAATTTCGGCAAGGAAGCCGCCGCCCTGAAGGATGCGCGCGACATCGATGAGCTCAAGGCGATGGATATCGTCATCACTTGTCAGGGAGGCGACTACACCAACGAGGTGTATCCGAAGCTGCGTGCTGCCGGCTGGAACGGTCACTGGATCGATGCCGCTTCGGCGCTGCGCATGGACCCGAAGGCCGTCATCATCCTCGATCCCGTCAACATGAACGTGATCAAGGACGCCCTCGGCAAGGGCGGTCGCGATTGGATCGGTGGCAACTGTACCGTTTCGCTGATGCTGATGGCACTTGGCGGTCTGTTTCAGCGCGATCTCGTCGAGTGGGCTACTTCGATGACCTACCAAGCCGCCTCCGGAGCGGGCGCCCAGAACATGCGCGAACTGCTGTCCCAGATGGGCGAGCTGAATCGTTCGGTCAAGGAATTGCTCGACGATCCAGCTTCCGCGATCCTCGACATCGACCGCGAAGTGGCCGGAACCATGCGCGACGACGCCTTCCCGTCGTCCAATTTCGGCGTCCCGCTGGCCGGCTCGTTGATCCCCTGGATCGACAAGGATCTCGGCAACGGCCAATCCAAGGAAGAATGGAAGGGTGGTGTAGAAACCAACAAGATACTGGGTCGCGGCGACGGTTTCAGTGCTCCCGCAGTCCCCATCGACGGCCTGTGCGTGCGTATCGGCGCGATGCGCTGCCACAGTCAGGCGCTGACCATCAAGCTGCGCAAGGACATCCCGATCGATGAGATCGAGAGCATGCTGGCGACGGCCAATGACTGGGTGAAGGTCGTTCCGAATCAGCGCGATGTCTCGATGCGGGAACTGACCCCGACCGCGGTGACCGGCACCCTTTCGGTTCCCGTCGGACGTCTGCGCAAGTTGGCCATGGGAGGCGAATATCTGTCCGCTTTTACCGTTGGCGACCAGTTGTTGTGGGGGGCTGCGGAGCCGCTGCGGCGCATGCTGCGGGTTTTGTTGGAGGACTGAGCGACAAAAAAGCGGCGCAAGCCGCTTTTTTACAGGCTGCCCAATTTGATTGAGTGGCCTCAATTACTGCTTGAACTTGCCTCACCAAACCCATGATGTTATGTTCATCAACAACTTGATTTCGACGATCAGCCTTCGTGCATAAGAACCTCGTGAATAGTCGGCTAAAACGCACCCTGCTTGCTGCTGCCATCAGCGCTGTGTCTTTTGGTGCCAGTGCGGCAGGGCTTGGGAGGATCACTGTCCTCAGCGGCCTTGGGCAGCCTCTGCGCGCAGAGCTTGAAATCGCCGCCACACCTGAAGAAATACAGAACATGACGGCGAGGCTCGCTTCGGCGGAGGCTTTTCGGCAGGCGGGGGTCGATTATTCGCCCTCGGTGAACGGCTTGCGCATGTCGGTCGAGCGTCGGGGGAGCGGTGCGGTTGTAAAAGTCACCAGCGATCGCCCCATCAATGAGCCCTTTGTCGACATGCTGGTGGAGCTCAACTGGTCGGCGGGTCGCCTTATTCGCGAATACACCTTCCTGCTTGATCCGCCTGATATCGGTTCGAATCGTGCAGCCGTTGCAGTAGCTGCGCCGGAAGTTCGTTCCAATCAGTATGGTGTGCGTTCGGATTCTGCTGCGGTGAGGCGTCCCGCTGCGCGAGCGGCGCGATCCTCCGTCGCCGCAACGTCTGGAGCAGGCCGGACTTATGTTGTAAGGCCGGGGGATACCCTCAATCGCATAGCCATGGAGAACCGACCCGAAGGGGTTTCCATGGAGCAAATGCTGATGGCCCTTTTTCAGGGAAACCGGTCTGCGTTTGAAACGGACGACATGAATCGTCTGCAGGCGGGCAAGATACTGCGCATTCCCGATGCGGATGGTGTGCGCCAGATGGCAGGAGACGGTGGGCGTCAGCAAGTTGTCGCGCATGCAGCGGATTTTGGCCGCTATCGCCAGAAACTCGCCGAGCAGGCCGCAGCCGCTCCGGCTAAGGCGGCGCCGACGCAGCAGGGGAGCGGTGGCAGGATTGGCGCAAAGGTCGAGGATCGGGCACCGGCAGCTTCAGGTGCGACCGATCAACTCAAGGTTTCCAAGAGCGACGAGACGCCGCGTGCAGGTGGCGCTGGCGCTGAGAAGTCCGTCGCCAGGCTGCAGGCGCTCGAGGAGGATCTCGTCTCGCGGGATAAGGCGTTGCGAGAGGCTAATGCTCGCCTCGCCGAACTCGAAAGGAGCATCAAAGAACTCCAGCGGCTGATTGAGTTGAAGAGCCAGGGTATGGCTCAGATGCAGTCGGATGCGCCTCAGCCGGTTGCGCCGGCGGCGCCTGCGGTTCAAGCGCCGGTCGCACCCGTTGCCGCACCAGCAATTCCTGAGCCCGAAAAGCCTGTGGCGAAGGAGTCCGAGCCTGTTGCGGAACCCAAGGTGGTTCCGCCTCCGCCGGTGCCAGAACCCACGCCGGCACCAGTACCGGCCCCCGCACCGCCCAAGCCTCCGGAGGTTCAATCGCCTGCGTCGGATGACATGCCCTTGTTGCTCGGGGGAGGTGGGATTCTTGCGCTGCTGCTTGGTTGGGGTGGTTACAAGTATTACCAGCGTCGTAATGGGCAGGGGGCACCGACGACGACGCCGGCTTTGTCCGAATTTGGTGATGGTTCGAGTTCCGTTTTCGGGACTGCAGGCGGTCAAAGCGTCGATACCGGCAGCAGCAGCCAGATTCAGACCGATTTCAGTCAGTCCGGGTTGTCCTCGATTGACACCGACGAAGGTGTCGATCCGGTTGCAGAGGCCGATGTCTACATGGCCTACGGTCGCGATGCGCAAGCGGAAGAGATTCTTCTCGATGCGCTCAAGACCGATCCTGGGCGTACCGGTGTGCACCTCAAGCTCCTTGAGATCTACGCCCAACGCAAAAACCTCAAACAATTCGAGACTACGGCAACCGAGCTTTACTCCTTGACCGGAGGCAACGGCCAGGATTGGGAAAAAGCCGCAGCTCTCGGGCGTAAGGTCGATCCGGATAGCCCGCTCTATCGCATTCCCGCGCCAGGCGTTCCTGCAGGTCCTGCCGCAATGCCGATTGCACCTGCTTCCGCATCGCCGCATACCATCGCAGGTGCGATGGCGAGCACGACAGGTTTTGTCCAGGCGGGTGCGACGCGAAGCCCAGTCGCTGGGCCGGCATTCATGGAGAGGGAGCCGCTGCCGCCCGCGGCCGATGATCCGCTCGAATCTCCGTCTCAGTTGAAGGATACATGGGCACTTCCGGGTGACCTGAATCAGTACGCCAGTATGGAGGACATCGACCGGGTCGTTTCGGCCGAAGTTCGCCCGGCAGCTCCGGTTGTGCCTGATTTGCCCGATGCGGGCGGGCTCGATTTCGACCTCGATTTGAATGCAGAAGGTGACTCAAGCCGTGCCCAAACCGTCGCCTTAGGTGGAAGTTCGCCGATCGTCAGTACAGGCCTCGACTTTGATCTAGGCTTCGACAAAGGAGGTTCGGAGCGTGGAGCGGGGGCTACTTTGGTGGCGGGAGATGCCATGCCCCACATGGAGTCCACTTCCACCCGGCCTCAGCGGCTTACCGAAGATTTCAGTCTTCCCGATCCGAATGAACTGGATTTTGAAATCAGTTCTGAGTTTGGCGAGAATCAAGTTGAGTCGCGTCCAGATCATGGCGTGGATGTTGATTTGACCGCCACCTTGGCCGACGACGGTCTCCGGGCGCCGCTGGATGCGGCAACCGTCGATCTCGAGCGGACCAGTTTCGACAGTAGTCTGCTCGATTTTGATTTCGAGTTGGACGACAAGGTGGAACCGAAAGCGCCAGCTGCCGCCGCCATGGCTACATCGGCTGCGCTGAAAGGGATCGATCTCGAACTCAGGAAGCCCAGCGGCAATGCGGTTGAGCTTCCTGATGCCGGCCCGCCGACTGAGCCGCCTCTTGATCTCGACCTCCAGCAGGAAGTGGCAACCAAGCTGGAGCTCGCTCGTGCCTACGAGGAAATGGGCGATAAGGATGGTGCGAGAGAGCTCGTCGAAGAGGTGTTGCGGGAAGGTTCGGGGCGCCAGCAGGATGAGGCCCGCGAGATTCTGATCCGCCTTACCTGATTGAAGCAGATCGCATTTCGAGCAAGCCATGTCGTGGCGGCTTTGATGCATCCTGCGACGCTTTTGGTCGCCTGGGTTGCGCTGGTGGCATTTTCGCAAATGGCCCGAGGTCCCATCGAGTGGGGCTTCGGGTTTGTTTTTGTGGCGCTCTCAATGTCGATCGCGCGACAGCGTGCCTTGCGGCTTCTGCGGCGGGTTCGTGTGTTGCTCGCGGTTCTCGTCATACTGTTCGCATTTTTTACTCCCGGCGAAGCGCTTTTGCCTTTTCTCGGGTCTGCCGGACCGACTGTTGAGGGCCTTGTCATGGCCGCGACCCATGTGTTGCGGCTCGTCGTCGTGGTCACGCTTGTCGCACTTCTCCTTGAAATGGCCGATGAAAGGACGCTGGTGTCCGGGTTGATGGGGCTTGCCATGCCCTTGGCAGTTTTTGGCCCGTCGGTCGAGCGATTGGCCGTGCGTACATTGCTGGTGTTTCGTTACGTCGAGTCGGCACCGGTCGGCGGTTGGCGGACCCTGATTTCCGAAGAGAGCAATGGCATGCCCGAAGAAGCCGTGATGGTTGTGTTTCGGCCACTTCGCTGGTTCGATCGGCTGGTCATCGGATGCCTGCTGGCCCTGATCTTCCTTTTTGCGGTCATGTGATGAGAGTCGCCATCGGCATCGAGTACGCGGGCAACGCGTTTCAGGGTTGGCAGACTCAGTCTCACGGTCGGACCGTTCAGGATGTCGTCGAACGTGCATTGACGCAGATTGCGCAGGAGCCGGTGAAGCTGATCTGTGCCGGTCGGACCGATACTGGCGTTCATGCCACCATGCAGGTTGCCCATTTCGACACCGACGCACGCCGTCCGTTGGAAGCCTGGGTGCGCGGGGTGAATAGCCATCTGCCGACGAGTGTCGCGGTTTTGTGGGCCGTAGCGGTGGACGATGAGTTTCATGCGCGCTTCAGTGCAGAGGCGCGGCGCTACCGTTACGTGCTTTTGAACCGCAGGATTCGGCCCGGCGTGCTTAACGGACGGGTCGGTTGGACCCACGGTCCGCTCGATGAGGAAGCGATGGCAGCGGCGGCCGGGTGTCTTGTCGGCAAGCACGATTTCACCTCATTCCGGGCTGCGGAGTGTCAGGCCAAGTCACCGGTGCGGGTCATGCATTCGGTTGTCGTGCGGCGCCAGGGCGACATCGTGCTGTTCGATTTTCACGCCAATGCCTTCCTGCATCACATGATCCGCAATCTGGTCGGTTCGCTGGTCTTTATAGGCAAGGGGAGGCGGCCGGTCGAGTGGATGGGCGAACTGCTCGCGGAACGCAACAGAACGCTTGCTGCACCGACTTTTTCGCCCGATGGCTTGTATCTGTGCGGCGTCGACTACCCGCCGCGTTGGTCGCTGCCTGACGGTGGGCGTATCATCGCGGCTCCGCAACTGCTGCTTCCCTGACCCACGTGCATCGCACCCGTATCAAGATTTGCGGTCTGACCCGAGAAGAGGACGTCCGCGCGGTCGTCGAGTCCGGTGCCGACGCCATCGGTTTTGTCTTCTATCCGCCCAGCCCTCGTTATGTGAGCTTTCAGCGGGCTGCCGAGCTTGCCCGCCTCGTGCCTCCCTTTGTCACGATAGTGGGGCTGTTCGTGAATCCAGCGCGTCATTACGTCGAAGAAGCGCTCGAAACCGTACCCCTGCAAGTTCTGCAGTTTCATGGCGACGAGTCGGAAGCCGACTGCACCGGCTACGGTCTTCCGTACCTCAAGGCGGCGCGGATGCGGCCGGGGCTCGATCTGTTAAAATACGCGGCTTCCTTTCCGAGCGCCCAGGGTTTGCTCCTTGATGCGTTCGTTGAAGGCTATGGTGGTGGTGGCGAAACTTTCGACTGGTCGCTCATTCCTTCCGTGCTGCCTTTGCCCTTGATTCTTTCCGGTGGTCTGCATGCCGGGAACGTTGCGGAGGCTGTCAGGTGCGTTCGGCCGTGGGCGGTGGACGTATCGAGCGGAGTCGAAGCGGCAAAGGGAATCAAGGACGCTGCCCGAATTACCGAATTTGTTGCCGGAGTCCAAAATGCACATGGCTGATGCACCCTATGATCTACCCGACGCGCGCGGCCATTTCGGTCCTTATGGCGGCGTGTTCGTCGCGGAAACCCTGATTCCTGCGCTGACCGAATTACGGTTGGCTTACGAGGATGCCCAGAAAGATCCCGCTTTCGTTGCGGAATACGAGTACGAACTCAAGCATTACGTCGGCCGTCCGAGTCCGATCTACCACGCCAAGCGCTGGTCCGGTCTGCTCGGAGGCGCGCAGATCTATCTGAAGCGGGAAGATCTCAATCACACCGGTGCCCATAAGGTTAACAACTGCATCGGTCAGGCCATGTTGGCCCGGCGCATGGGCAAGCCGCGGGTGATCGCCGAAACCGGTGCCGGTCAGCACGGCGTCGCGACGGCAACCGTGGCCGCCCGCTACGGCATGGAGTGCGTGGTGTATATGGGATCGGAGGACGTGCGTCGCCAAGCGGCCAACGTCTACCGCATGAAGCTGCTCGGCGCGACTGTCGTGCCGGTGGAAAGTGGCTCGAAGACCCTCAAGGATGCGCTCAACGAAGCGATGCGCGACTGGGTCACGAACATTGGCAACACCTTTTACATCATCGGTACGGTTGCCGGTCCGCATCCCTATCCGATGATGGTGCGCGATTTCCAGAAGGTCATCGGCGAGGAATGCCTCGTGCAGATGCCGGAAATGGTCGGTCGTCAGCCCGATTACGTGATTGCCTGTGTCGGTGGCGGTTCGAACGCGATGGGTATTTTCTATCCTTACATCGGTCAGCAGGACGTCCGACTCGTCGGTGTCGAGGCCGCGGGCAGCGGGATCGAGACCGGTCAGCATGCTGCGTCGCTCTCTGCTGGTCGTCCGGGCGTGCTCCACGGCAACCGCACTTACCTGCTGCAGAACGAAGACGGACAGATCATCGAAACCCATTCCATCTCGGCCGGCCTGGATTATCCCGGCGTCGGGCCCGAGCATGCCTGGCTGAAGGACATTCAGCGCGCCGAGTACGTCGGGATTACCGACGCCGAGGCGCTGCAGGCCTTTCACGATCTATGTCGTTTCGAAGGCATCATTCCGGCGCTGGAATCCTCCCATGCTCTGGCCTACGCGGCCAAACTGGCGCCGACGCTGTCGAAGGACAAGGTGCTGCTGGTTAACCTGTCCGGGCGTGGCGACAAGGATATGCACACCGTTGCCGAGAAATCCGGTATCCAGTTCTGATCTTAGAGGCCTCGCCGGTTTGTCCGGCGAGGCCTCCGACCATTCATTCCAGTCCATGTCCATAATCCAACAGACCTTCAAGCGGCTTGCAAGCGAAGGGCGCAAGGCGCTCATTCCCTTCATCACCGCTGGCGATCCTGCTCCCGAAATGACCGTGCCGCTGATGCAGGCGCTGGTGGCGGGCGGCGCCGATATCATTGAACTCGGCGTTCCGTTTTCCGATCCGATGGCCGACGGTCCCACGATACAGCGTGCGTCCGAGCGGGCTCTGGCGGCCGGCATGAGCATGCGCAAGGTGCTCGATATCGTCCGGGCCTTCCGTGCCACCGGAGACAGAACGCCCATCGTATTGATGGGTTACGCCAATCCGATCGAGGCGATGGGGCTTGAGGCCTTTGTCAGTGCCGCGGCCGATGCCGGCGTAAATGGCGTGCTGGTGGTCGATTATCCGCCGGAGGAATGCGTCGGTTTTGCGCAAACCTGTCGCGCGGGCGGGCTCGACCCGGTCTTCCTGCTGGCGCCAACCTCGACCGAGCAGCGCTTTGCCGATGTGGCGGCGGTCGGTAGCGGCTACATCTACTATGTGTCGCTCAAGGGTGTGACCGGTTCGGCGGCCCTCGATCTCGATGAGGTTGCCCGGCGCATTCCGGCGATCCGCGAAAAGGTCGGCATGCCGGTCGGCGTCGGCTTCGGGATTCGCGATGCGGAAACCGCTGCGCGCATCGCCGGGCTTGCCGATGCGGTGGTGATAGGCAGCCGGATCATCGAGGAGATCGAACAAAGCAGCCGCGAAGAGGCGCCGGCGAAAGTCGCCGCCTTCCTGCGCGGCATCCGCAATGCCATTGATAACGCGGGAGAGCGCTGATGAGTTGGTTGAAGAAACTGCTGCCGCCGAAGATCAAGCGCGATGCTCCGTCGGGGCGCAAGGCGATTCCCGAAGGTTTGTGGAGCAAGTGCCCGGCCTGCGAAGCCGTGCTGTATCGCTCGGATCTCGAGAGCAATCTCAATGTTTGCCCCAAGTGCGGCCATCACCAGCGCATCCGCGCGCGTCAGCGCATCGAACTGCTGCTCGATCCGGAAGGCCAGTTCGAGATCGGTGCGGAAGTCGTGCCGGTCGATCCGTTGAAGTTCAAGGATTCCAAGCGCTATCCCGACCGTCTCGTGGCGGCAAGCGAGGATTCCGAAGAAACCGACGCAATGGTCGTGGTGCAAGGCGCAATCAAGACCGTGCCAGTGGTTATCGCCTGCTTCGAGTTCGAATTCATGGGCGGGTCGATGGGCTCGGTCGTAGGCGAGCGTTTCATTCGCGGCGTCAAGGCTGCGGTCGAGCAGCGTCTGCCTTTCATCTGCGTCACGGCTTCGGGCGGCGCGCGGATGCAGGAAGGTCTGTTCTCGTTGATGCAGATGGCCAAGACGACTGCCGGGATCACCCGTCTGGCCGAGCGCAAACTGCCCTTCATCACGCTGCTCACCGATCCGACCATGGGCGGCGTATCGGCCAGCTTCGCTTTCATGGGCGATCTGGTGATCGGCGAACCCGGTGCGCTGATCGGTTTTGCCGGTCCCCGGGTGATCGAGCAGACCGTGCGCGAAACCTTGCCGCCGGGGTTCCAGCGTTCCGAGTTTCTGCTTGAAAAAGGCGCCATCGACCTGATCATCGACCGTCGCGAGCTCCGCGACCGCCTCGCCGAGCTCTTGACTCTCCTGACCCGTCAGGCCTCTGTCCGCACCGCTTCCTGAAATGCAGTTGCCCGAAACCCTAGATGGCTGGTTGGGCCTCCTTGAGGTCCGCCACGGCCAGTCGATCCAGCTCGGCCTCGACCGGGTGCGCGCCGTACGCGATGCACTCCAGCTTCCCCAGACCTGTCCGGTCTTCACCATAGGTGGCACCAACGGCAAAGGCTCGACCTGCGCCCTGCTCGAAGCGGTATTGCTTGCGGCGGGCTACCGGGTCGGTCTGTACACTTCGCCGCATCTGCTGCGCTACAACGAACGGGTGCGCATCAATGGCCGAGAGGCCGACGATGCGGTTCTCGTCGACGCTTTCGCCGAGGTCGAGCGCGCCCGCGGCGAGATTCCCCTGACTTACTTCGAGCATGGCACGCTGGCTGCCTGGGTGGCTTTCTGCCGCGCTGGGCTGGACGCGATCATCCTCGAAGTGGGGCTCGGTGGCCGTCTGGATGCGGTCAACGTCTTCGAGCCGGATTGCGCCATTGTCACCAGCGTGGCGATGGATCACATGGATTACCTTGGCGATAGCCGCGAAGCGATCGGCTTCGAGAAAGCTGGGATCTTCCGTGCCGGACGTCCGGCAATCTGTGGCGATCCGCTGCCTCCGGAATCCCTCGTCGCCCACGCCAACGCGATCGGTGCAAAGCTGTCGGTCAGTGGGCGCGATTTCGGGTTTTCGGGCGATCAGAACCAATGGGCTTTTTGGATCGCGGGCGGCAGCCGGCGCGGCGGCTTGGCCTATCCAGCGTTGCGTGGCGCCAACCAATTGCTCAACGCGGCGGCCGTGATGGCTGCCTGCGAGGCGGTAAGGGATCTCATTCCGGTACCGATGCAAGCGATCCGGCAGGGCTTCATGCTGGTCGAACTACCTGGACGTTTCCAGGTGATGCCGGGCCGGCCGACTGTCGTGCTGGACGTCGCCCACAACCCCCAGGCCGCCGGTGTGCTCAACGAGAACCTGGCCAGCATGGGCTTTTTCCCGGAAACCTGGGCCGTGATCGGCATGCTGTCGGACAAGGACGTGGCCGGTGTGGTACGCCTTCTGCGCGATCGGATCGACCACTGGCTGGTGGCAAGTCTGCCCGGTCCGCGTGGGCTGGATGCGGCAAAATTGGCGGCGATTCTGCAGGAAGTTGGCGTTTCCGGCGAGATCGCCGAATTCGATTCGCCAAGTGCTGCGTATGAGGTCGCAGTCGGTCGTGCGGCCGAGGGTGATAGAATTGTAATCTTTGGCTCCTTCCTGACCGTGGCCGACGTCATGGCTGCCCGGAAGGCGTCGTAATAGGTACTGCAGCAAGAATGGCCGACAACGATTCCCAGATCGACCTCAAAAAGCGCGCCCGCCGTCGCCTTGTAGGCTCTGCCGCGCTGGCTCTGGCTGCCGCCATCGTGTTGCCGATGGTGATGGACCACGAGCCGCGACCCGCGTCCCAGGATGTTCAGATCCGCATTCCGAGCCAGGAAGGCAGTAACTTCACCTCTCGCGTGATCACCGGCAAGGCGCCGGCGCCCAGCCAGCCCGTGGCCGGTGTGGCCGGCGGGGAGAACACGGCGCCAGTCGTGGACGACAAGGAAGTGCGCCTGGCAGATCCAGAAGCGGCGGACCCCGTTTTCAAGCCCGGCGAGGAACTGATTCCGCCCCCCAGGAAGTCCGATCCGCCCAAGGCGGAGGTCGTCAAGCCGGAGCCGCGGACCGAACCCAAGAAACCTGATACCAAACCCGATGCCAAGCCCGATGCGAAGCAGCGGGAGAAGGAGCGCGAGCGCGAGAAGGAACGGGAAAAAGCCAAGGAGCGCGAGCGCGAAAAGTTGGCCCATGCCCATGCCGAGGCGGATCGCGCCAAGGCGCTCCTGTCCGGGTCCGCTCCAAAAGAGGAGGCCGGGGGCAAGTCGCACGTGGTTTCGCTTGGCGCTTACCGCGAGTCGGGTAACGTCGCCATTCTCCGCGCAAAGCTGAAGGCCGAGGGCTATCCGTCTTACACGGAGAAGGTGGGCGACAAAGTCCGAGTGCGTGCGGGCCCCTTCCCGAACAAGGCTGCCGCCGACAAGGCGGCCGGGCGTATCCAGAAGATTCTGGGCGTTCAGGCGTCGGTTGCCAGCAAGCAGCCCTGACAAGCGTGATTTCTTGAACGGATTCGATTACGCGCTCCTGGCTGTCGTAGGGCTTTCGGCCGTGCTGGGTTTCTGGCGCGGTCTGTTGTCCGAGGTGGTGGCGTTGGGAGCCTGGGTGTTGGCATTCGTGATGGCGAAGTCTTTCACGGCGGAGCTCAAGCCCTTCACCACGGTCCTGGTGAAGGAGCCTTTGCTTCAGGGGCCGGCAGCGTTTCTGATTATTTTTGTTGCGATACTTGTTTTCGTGGCGATCCTGCGCTGGGCTTTGAGCGAACTCATTCGCGCGGCTGGGCTTGGGGTCGTCGACCGCTTTCTTGGCGCCTGTTTCGGCGCCGTTCGGGGCGGTCTGATCGTGTTTGCATTGGCGTTGCTCGTCGGCATCGGCGGCTTCGCCCGGGAGGCTTGGTGGCGGGAGGCAAGCCTGTCGGCGCCCCTCGAAGCCGCTGTGACAGCCTCCAGACCATGGCTCCCCGAGCCTTTAGCAAAAAGACTTCGATACCGATAGGTGGTTTGAAATGTGTGGGATTCTGGGCGTAGTAGCGACGACACCCGTCAATCAGCTTCTTTATGACGGACTGCAAGTGCTTCAGCACCGAGGGCAGGACGCAGCGGGCATCGCGACGGAGGATGGAGGGCGTTTTCACATGCACAAGGCGTCCGGTCTTGTGCGTGACGCGTTCCGCACGCGCAACATGCGCGATCTGCCCGGCAACTGGGGGATCGCCCATGTTCGCTACCCCACTGCCGGATCGGCCTCCGCGGCGGCCGAAGCGCAGCCGTTCTACGTGAATTCGCCATTCGGGTTGATGTTGGCCCACAACGGCAACCTGACGAACTCGGAAGAGCTGAAGCGGGAGATGTTTCTCTCCGATCTACGGCACATCAACACCAATTCCGATTCCGAAGTGCTGCTCAACGTGTTGGCCCACGAGTTGCAAGCGGCCGCCAAGAGCTTCCGCCTGGACGAGGAAACCGTGTTTACCGCGGTTGCCGGCGTGCATCGCCGCTGTCGCGGTGCCTACGCCACGGTGGCAATGATCTCAGGCACCGGTCTGCTGGCGTTCCGCGATCCCTACGGCATCCGTCCGCTGGTGATCGGCCGCAACGACACGGCAAACGGTACCGAGTGGTTGGTAGCTTCCGAAAGCGTGGCGCTGGACGTCATGGGCTTCAAGCTGGTGCGCGATGTGGCGCCGGGCGAGGCGATCCTGATCGACATCGAAGGTCGCTTCCATAGCCGCCAGTGTGCGACCCACACGGTGCACGCCCCGTGCATGTTCGAGTTCGTCTATTTGGCTCGGCCGGATTCGTTGATTGACGGAATCTCGGTTTACGACGCGCGTATCAAGATGGGTGAGTTCCTGGCCCGCAAGCTGCGCGCGACGCTGCCGCACCTGAAGATTGACGTGGTGATTCCGATCCCCGATTCGAGCCGTCCGTCGGCAATGGAGATGGCCCATCATCTGAACGTCCCTTATCGCGAGGGCTTCGTCAAGAACCGCTATATCGGCCGCACTTTCATCATGCCCGGGCAGGCGATCCGCAAAAAGTCGGTTCGTCAGAAGCTCAACACGATCCATCAGGAATTCAAAGGCAAGGCGGTTTTGCTGGTTGACGATTCCATCGTGCGCGGTACGACCAGTCGGGAAATCGTTCAGATGGCCCGCGATGCCGGTGCGACCAAGGTTTACATGGCGTCCGCGGCGCCCCCGGTGCGTTATGCCAATGTGTATGGCATCGACATGCCGAGCAGGAACGAGCTTATCGCCAGCAACCGGACGGAAGAGGAAATCTGCCGTGAAATCGGTGCCGATGCGTTGATCTACCAGGATCTGGAAGATCTCAAAGCGGCGGTGCAAGCGATCAACCCTGCAATTTCGGTGTTCGAAACCTCGTGTTTCGACGGCTGCTACGTGACCGGCGATGTGACCCCGGAATACCTATCCGGCGTCGAAAGTCTGCGCTGCGATGCGGCAAACAAGCCGGCGTCGGAAGACGGCGGTGGTCAGATGGATCTGAACCTCATTTCCCGGAGCGAAAGTTGAATACCGACACGATGAAAGATCTGGACATGGACACGCTGGCCGTCCGGGCCGGCATCGAGCGCAGTCAGTTCAACGAGCACTCCGAGGCCCTGTACCTCACGTCGAGCTTCGTCTTCGGCAGTGCGGCCGAGGCGGCGGCGCGTTTTTCCGGAGCGGAGGAAGGCAACGTTTACGCCCGCTTCACGAACCCCACCGTCACCGTGATGCAGCAGCGTCTTGCTGCGCTCGAAGGTGCCGAGGCCTGCGTCGCCACGTCCTCTGGAATGGCAGCGATCCTGTCTACCGTGATGGCGCTGCTGAGTGCCGGCGACCACATCGTTGCTTCGCGCGGCCTGTTCGGGGCCACGCAGCAGTTGTTTGGCACCATCCTCTCGCGCTTCGGAATTGAAACCACCTTTGTTCCGGCGACCGACCTCGCCGCCTATCGGGCCGCGGTGACGCCGAAGACCAAGCTGTTCTTCGTCGAATCGCCCTCAAACCCGCTGACCGAACTGGTGGATATCGCGGCAGTGGCCGAAATCGCCCATGAGGCCAAGGCGCTGCTGGCGGTGGATAACTGCTTCTGCTCGCCGGCGCTGCAGCAGCCGCTCAAGTTTGGGGCCGATCTGGTGATCCACTCGGCCACCAAATATCTGGACGGGCAGGGGCGGGTGCTTGGTGGCGCGGTGTGCGGCAGCAAGGTGCTGGTGGATGAGGTGCTGAAATTTCTGCGCACTGCCGGGCCGTGCATTTCGCCGTTCAACGCGTGGGTCATTCTCAAAGGGCTCGAGACACTCAAGATCCGCATGGCGGCTCAGTCGGCCAGTGCCCTCGAACTGGCCACCTGGCTGGAGGCGCAACCGCAGGTGGCGAGGGTGCATTACCCGGGGCTGCCATCCCATCCGCAATACGAGTTGGCGCGTCGTCAGCAAAGCAGCGGCGGGGCGATTGTCAGCTTCGAGGTCAAGGGGGGCAGGGAAGAGGCCTGGAGACTGGTGGATGCGACCCGCGTTGTGTCGATTACCGCCAATCTCGGCGATACCAAAACAACGTTGACCCACCCGGCTTCCACCACCCACGGCCGAATTTCACCGGAAGCGCGTGAAGCGGCGGGCATCCGCGAAAGCCTGTTGCGCGTGGCGGTGGGGCTGGAGTCCGTTGAAGACCTTAAAGCCGATCTGGCCCGCGGTCTGGCAATGATCTAAACCGCTGCGGCGGCTCAGTACAAGGGCTGGCGGGACAGTTTTCCGTCAGCCCACACCAGCACTTCTCCCTTCGCTTCCCCGTTTTCATCGCGCCAGTCGGCGAGCACCCAGCGCTCGCAGGCGTGGCTATCCACGTTCGTGCGATGCTCGGCCGGCCGGTGGGTGTGGCCGTGGATCAGCAGAGGAAAGCCATGTTCGTGCAGCAATGCGGCGACACTGGCGGCGTTGACGTCCATGATCGCGGCCGCTTTTTCGGACTTGGCTTCTTCGCTCTTCATGCGCACTCCGGCAATGATCTGCTTCCGCAGGGCGAGCGGTTGGGCGAGGAACTGGGCTTGCCAAGCCGGATTGCGGACTTGACCGCGAAAGGCCTGGTAGGCGATGTCGTCGGTGCACAGGCTGTCGCCGTGGCACAGGAGAGCCTGTCGATCGCCGAGCGGGATCACGGTGGGTTCGGGCAGGATTTCGAGTTTTGCACGCCGGGCAAAATCGGCGCCGAGCAGGAAGTCGCGGTTGCCGGGCATGAAAAATACGCGGCAACCGGCATCGGCGAGGGTTGCGAGTTGTCTGGCGACCCGCGTGTTGAGCGGATCGTCGAGGTCGTCATCGCCGGCCCAGTATTCGAAGAGATCGCCCAGGATGTAAAGGGCGCTGGCCGTCCGGGCGGGGCCGGCGAGGTAGCGTTCGAATACGGCGGTGAGCGCCGGGCGCTCGGCGCACAGATGCAGATCGGAAATGAAATGGATATCCACGTGCCGGCCGCCTTTGGGTTTCGCTGGGGTGACGCTTAGACGACTTCAGCGCGTTCGATGACGACATCTTCCTTCGGCACGTCCTGATGGAAGCCGCTGGTGCCGGTCTTGACGCCCTTGATCTTGTTGACCACGTCCATGCCTTCGCTGACGCGACCGAAAACGCAGTAGCCCCAGCCCTGCACATTGGGGGCACGGTGGTCGAGGAAATCGTTGTCGGCCACGTTGATGAAGAACTGGGCCGTGGCGGAGTGGGGGTCCTGAGTGCGGGCCATGGCGATGGTGCCGGCTTCGTTCTTGAGCCCATTGTCGGCTTCGTTCTTGATCGGGGCGCCGGTGGGCTTTTGCTTCATGCCGGGTTCGAAACCGCCGCCCTGGATCATGAAGCCGTTGATGACGCGGTGGAAAACGGTGTTGTTGTAGTGGCCGGCTTCGACGTAGGCGATGAAGTTCTTGACGGATTCGGGAGCCTTTTCGGCATCCAGTTCGATGACGATGTCGCCGTGGTTGGTGGTGAGTTTGACAGCCATGAAGTTCTCCTGTGGGAAAGTGGATTTGGTTTTTAATTGGCCGATTTTTCGGGCAACTGGCGGGCGGACTGGATCAGGATGGGGGTGATGGGAACGTCCCTTTGGTAGCCGCGGGTGGCGGTCGGCTCCTTGCCGATCTTGCGCACGACATCCATACCGCCGGTAACCTTGCCAAAGACGGCATAGCCCCAGCCGTCGGGCGACGGGTAATTGAGCGAGCGGTTGTCTTCGAGATTGATGAAGAACTGGGCCGATGCGGAATGCGGATTCTGGGTGCGCGCCATTGCGATGGTGCCGGCGTCGTTCTTCAGGCCGTTTTTGGCTTCGTTTTCGATCGGGGCGCGGGTCGGCTTTTCTTCCAGTTTGGCGTTCATGCCACCACCCTGAATCATGAAGCCGTCGATGACGCGGTGGAAAATCAGCCCGTCGTAGAAGCCGCTTTTCACGTATTCGAGGAAGTTGGCGACGGTCTTGGGCGCCTTTTCCGGATAGAGCTCAAGTACGATGGTGCCGGCGCTGGTTTTCAATTCGACCAAAGGATTGGCTGCGGCGGCAAGCATGGCTTGGCCGGCGAGGGCGACGGCGAGAAGAATCTTCTTCATGGATTGTCCTGATTCGGGTGGAGGGGCCAAGGGCAATGTCAGGCGAAGCCTTCGTAGACGATCTTCCAGCGACCGCCTTCCTTGAGCCAGTATTGGCGTTTCTTGAGAACGTTGGAAAGATTATTGCTGCGGTAGTCCTGTTCGAAGGTGACGACAACGAGATCTTCCTTGCCTGGACTACGGAAGACGCTCAGCTTGCCGAGTTCAACCTTGATCCAACTCTTGCCGGCGGTGACCAGGCGCTTTTGCTCGGCCCATCGGTCGTAGCCGCCTTCGTTGTTGCGGAAGTTTTTCGAGTAATGGGCGAGGTAACGATTGACGTCGCGGGTTTCCCAATCCTTGCGCCAGTCTTCGATGGCGTGGTTGAGCGCTTTGCGCTCGGCTGCCCAATCGTCGACGCTGAGCCATTCGATGGTATTGCTTATGATGACCGGGGTGAGCCCGATCTGCAGGTAGTTGGCGAGGGCGTCGAGATCGCGGTTGGTCAGCACCACGCAGCCATCCGAGGCACGCGGCGGGCGCGAATAGGTGTCGCTCGGAGTGCCGTGGAGCCAGATTCCATGACCGTCGCGGCCTTGTTGGCGGTCCCATTCGTTGGGATAGCTGATCGGAAAAGCACCGCTGCCGTAAAAATCCGATAGCTTCTGGCGGGGCAGATTGGCGGTGACGTGGTACACGCCGATCGGGGTGCGCTTGTCGCCTTCGCGGGACTTCTCGGCGCCGAGTTTGCCTTGGGTGATGTAGTAGTCGGCGACGAAGCGCGGGCGACCGTTATCGTTCTGGTAGATGTAGAGGCGCGAGCGCTGGGCGTCGACGACGACGGCGTATTTCTGGTCCTGCTCCATCTGCAGCAGGTAGCGCGGCACGTAGTTGCTGGGCGGGCGGTTGCGGTAGGCCTTGAGTCGGGCGATGGCCTCTTCGCGCAGATCGGCCAGTTTGTCGGCCGGCGCGTCGGGCAGATTGCCGAAGGTGGTGAGCGGACGCGCTCGGGCAGTCAGCAGGTCGCCGCGGATCAGATAAGCCAGGCGGAAATTGGGGTAGGCGGCGATCAGGGAGTCGACTTTTTCGAGCGCGCTGCTTAACTGGCTTCGCTCGATATCCTTGAACACCGCACCAAGGGCCGCGTCCGGGTCGCTGCCCGACGCGCGTGCGTCTCCTGCGCCAAGCGCCAGAAGGGGGCAACACGCTGCGAGCAGCGTGAGCCCCCTGAGAAATGCGGGCCAAAGTCGATGCATCAACCGCCGACCCGCTCCTGTTGAATCACCCATTTGCCGTCCTGAAGTATCAGATTGAGCGTCTTGTTCGATGAGATAGACAGGTTGGCCGAGCGATAGTGCTGCCGGAGTTTGACGGTGGCGCGATCGCCGGTGATGCTGACCACTTTGACGTTTTCGAGATCGACTTCGATGTTGCCCGGCTTGGTGAGGCGCTGGTTGCGTTCCTCCTCCCAGGCCTTGCGGTTCAGACCCTTGGGCGGCTCGAAGTCCTTGGCATAGAAGCCGAGATAGGATTTGACATCCTTCTTGGACCAGGCGCCGGCCCAGTTGTGGACGGCTTTGGCGACTGCCGTGGCTTGAGGCGGCGTTTCGTCCTTCGGCTCGGAATGCTTGGCGGGTTTCGGCTCTTCCTTCACTGCGGCCGGCTTGGCTGCAGGAGGCGGAACCGGTGTAGCCGGTTTGGCTGCGGGAGCCGGCGCGCTCGGCGCCATGGCAACGGGCGGAAGCGCAGGTTTGGCGGCCGGCGTCGGGGCAGTCGGTGTGGCGACCGGCGCAGCGACTGGCGCCGTAGCGGCAGGCTTGGCCGGTGCGGCCGGGGGCGTGGCCACGGCAGCCACGGCTGCTGCCGGCGGACGAGGCTGGGCCGCCGGTGCTGCGCTGGCGACCGCCGTCGGGCGGACCGTCTTGCCGGTGACGCTCATCATCTCGCGGATCAGTGCCAGTTTGTTCTGGGCTGCGACGTTGGATGAGTCGAGGGCGAGCGCCTTGTCGTAGGCTTGGCTGGCGAGACGGGCGTAGATGTCGCCCAGGTTTTCATGGGCGGTGGCGTAGCTCGGATGGGTACGGATCGCCATTTCGAGGGCCGTGCGTGCCTTGTCGTACTGACGCTGTTGGGCGTAAAGAACGGCCAGATTGTTGTAGGGCTCGGGCAGTTCCGGGTAATCCTCGGTGAGCTTCTGGAACACCGCGACGGCTTCGCCGCTCCGGTTCAGTTCGGAGAGCACGACGCCTTTCAGGAAACGTACTTGTGCGTCCCGTGGCTTGGCCGCGAGAAGCTGGTCGGCCTTTTCGAGGGCTTGGGTCAGTTGCCCCTGTTTGACGAGGGTTTGCAGATCCTGAAGCGAATCGGCACGGACAGGGCCGCACAGCAGACTGGCGAGGAGCAGGGAGGCGGCGAGAGCACGTTTTGACATGTGATATGATTCGCCGGCGTAGGCGGGCGCGCGGAGTTTCAAGGATTGGTTACAAGCGTTCCATTTTACCAAGAAGCACCGCAGCCGACCATGAGCGCTCCCCGATTCTCTGCCGGTTGCGCCTCGCTCGTGTCCGGATGGGTTCTCCTCCGGTCCGTTCCCGTTAAATTCCCTCTTTTCAATCGGCTTCATTGCGGTCTTTCTCATGTTGAAAATTCATAACTCCCTTTCGCGAAAAAAGGAGCAGTTCAGCCCCATCGAGCCTGGCAAGGTGCGCATGTACGTCTGCGGGATGACGGTCTACGACTACTGTCACCTGGGCCACGCACGGGTGATGGTAGTTTTCGACATGGTTGCGCGCTGGTTGCGGGCCAGTGGCTTTAACGTCACTTATGTCCGAAACATCACCGATATCGACGACAAAATAATCAAGCGCGCGGGCGAAAACGGCGAAAGCATTCGTGCCCTGACCGACCGCTTCATCGCCGCCATGCACGAAGATGCCGATGCGCTGGGCGTATTGCGTCCGGATCACGAACCGCGGGCAACCGAGTTTGTGAAACCGATGCAGGCGCTGATCGGTAATCTGGTGGACAACGGCCTGGCCTACAAGGCCAGCAATGAAGACATGTGTTACGCCGTGCGCAAGTTCGAGGGTTACGGCAAGTTGTCGGGCAAGTCGCTCGACGAGTTGCGCGCCGGTGAGCGGGTCGAGGTGGCGGGCGGCAAACACGATCCGCTGGATTTCGTACTGTGGAAGCACGCCCGTCCCGAAGAGCCGGACGAGGTGAAATGGGATTCGCCGTGGGGCCCGGGTCGGCCGGGTTGGCATATCGAGTGCTCGGCGATGAGTTCCGAGCTGCTCGGCGACCATTTCGACATCCACGGCGGCGGGGCGGATCTGCAGTTTCCGCACCACGAGAACGAGATCGCCCAGAGCGAGGGCGCGCACCAGTGCAGCTTCGTCAATTACTGGATGCACAACGGTTTCGTGCGGGTGGACGACGAAAAGATGTCGAAGAGCCTCGGCAACTTCTTCACCATTCGCGACGTGCTGAAGGAGTATGACCCTGAAGTTGTGCGCTTCTTCATCCTGCGTGCTCATTACCGCAGTCCGCTGAATTACTCCGACTCACATTTAGGCGACGCTCGTCAGGCTCTTACTCGGCTATACACGGCACTTAAGGGGTTCAGTGGAGTAGGAAGAATAGACAGGCGTTTCAACTATTCAAGGCGTTTCTTTGCCGCAATGAATGATGACTTCGGTTCTCCAGAAGCTATCGCTGTGTTGTTTGAGTTGGCTACTGAGGTGAATAGAGGGGGGCACAACTACGCACAACTTTTGAAAGGCCTTGCCGGGGTTCTCGGTTTACTGCAGCGGGATCCCCAAGAGTTCTTGCAGGGAACGATAAAGGACCAAGGTGGCGTTTCCAAGGCTCACATCGACAAATTGATCGCCGCGCGTATCGAGGCCAAGAAGGCGAAGAACTTTGCCGAGGCCGACCGCATCCGCGCGGAATTGCTGGCCGATGGCGTCGTTCTCGAGGACACGCCTCAGGGGACGATCTGGCGACGGGCTTGAACTAACCGATAGCAGAAAAAAGGGCGCCTTGCGGGGCGCCCTTTTGCTTGGTTCGGCTGGCGTCAGCGCACCGGCGGCGGTGTGTAGCCGAGCGCCTGGGAGATTTCGTCCGCCGTCTCGCGGATCAGCGGCCCCCATCCGGCGTCGAAGCGCTCGGAAGGTGTGGAAAGCGACAGGCCAGCCACCAATTTGCCGCTGTCGTCGCGGATGCCGGCGGCAATGCAGCGTACCCCGTTTTCCACTTCGTCCATGTCGAAAGCGACGCCGTGGCGACGTACTTTGTCGAGTTCCTTTTCGAGATCCTGCAGCGTGGTGATCGAGGTGGCGGTGGAGGCGGGCAGGCCGGTGCGCTTGGCATAGTCCTTGACCTTCTGGGGGCCGTCTGCGACGAGAAAGAGCTTGCCGGTGGCGGTGGTGTGCAGCGGCGCCCGTGCGCCGACGATGTGCACCACGCGCACCGCCGAGCGTCCGCTGGAGGTGCGCTCGACATAGACGATTTCGTCGCCGGCCCGGATGCCGAGATTGACGCTCTCGCCGGTGGCGGCATGGAGCTTGAGCATCGCCGGCATGGCGGTTTCGCGCAGCGAGATGCGCGATTTGACGATACTGCCCAACTCCAGGAGCCGGATGCCGAGCCGATAGACGCCGGCGTCACCGCGTTCGACAAAGCCGCTGCCCGTCATGGCGCCGAGGATGCGGTGGGCTGTCGAAGGGTGCAGGCCCGTTTCGAGGGCGAGTTGCTTCAGCGGGACCGGGTCCGGGTGTTCGGCGAGCACGTCGAGCAGTTTCATCATGCGCTCGATGACCTGGATCGGATTCTTTGCGGGTTCTTGTGTGGACAACGGTTTATGCCTGTTTGTCAGCGATGCCGAATGTTAGCCCACGAGGGGGTATTTCGCCTAGTGAAATGCTGCGCTGCAGCACGACGAATTACAGCTTGATCGAGAAAGGGGTGAAGTCGGTGTCCACATCGTAGTGGTCCTCGCCTTCGGCGCGCTTGAGCATCGCGACCAGTTTGTAGGTCAGTGGGGTGAATAGCACTTCGACGCCGACCTTGGAGATGAACTGGGTCAGCATGATGCCGGTGAGCAGTTCGTTTGGAATGAGGCCGGAATTCCAGAAGGCCAGCGGGTAGAACAAGAGGGAGTCGACGCCTTCGCCGACGATGGTCGAGCCGATGGTGCGTTGCCACAGGTGCCGGCCGTTGCTGCGGATCTTCATCCGGGCGAGGATGAAGGAATTGACGAATTCGCCACAGAAAAAAGCGCAGAGCGAGGCGGCGACGATGCGCCAGGTGGAGCCAAAGGCGATTTCGTAGGCGGGTTGGTTGGCCCAGGTGGGGGCTGGCGGCAGCGCCACGACGACGAAGGCCATCACCGAGGCGAAGATCATCGCGCCAAAGCCGGCCCAGATGACCCGCCGCGCGCGGGCGTAGCCATACACTTCGGTGAGCACGTCGCCGAAGATGTAGGACACCGGAAAGAACAGTACGCCCGCTCCGAAGGTGACCGGCCCCACACCGGGAAGTGTGAGTTGGGCGGCCTTGGCCGGGCCGATCAGGTTCGAGCACAGGTAGACGGCGACAAAGGCCGCCATCACGAACTCGTAGTATTTGTACTGGCGGTTCGGGTTGGCCCGGATGTGGGTTGGGGGGCTGGGCAAGGACATCGGGGCTCCGGTTCTCTCCGGAGGCTATCCGGCAATCATGTGCCCGGCGATCCGGACCGCAAGTCCGACCAGGGCGCCAAGGGCTGCGGGTTTCCAGACGTCGGCAACCCGTCGGCCGGCCGACAGCAGCACGGCGACGCCGGGTACGTCGAGGGGATGGATCAATAGTCCGGCGCTGGCGCCGTTCAGGGTGGCGGCGGTGACCGTGCCGGCGCGCAGCATTTCGTCCATGATGCCCATCATTGCGGTGCCGCCGGCAAGAAACTTGGTGAGCGTCGGCAGGATCAACGCCGGTTCGGCGCCGACCGCCAGCAGCAACGGCGCCAGTAGGGTTGTCAGCGCGTCGAGGGCGCCGAGCCGGCGCAGGGCGAGGACCACGGTGAGTGACAGTACCAGCATCGGGATGGAGCCGACGGCAATCTTGAAGGCTTCGGCGCCGGCCCGGTTGATGACGTCGAGCACGCCTTTGGCGCTTTCGGCGACCGGGTGCTGGAGGGTTTCATCGACGGTGTGCTCGGTGGAGGAGAGGTGGCGACCGAAGCCGTAATAGGTGGCGGCGGCGGCGACCAGCCCGCCTACCAGCGACCAGCCCAGCACAACGCCAAAGTGCAGGCCCATGGCGGCCATCGGCATCGATACGTTGGCCTGGGCCATCGCCATCACCAAGGCGAGTGTGGTGGCCAGATGCCGGCTGGAGGCGCCGCGCTGGTCCATCATCGCCAGTGTGGCCACCGGTGCGGCGAAGCTCACGAAGTTGATCTGCACGGCGGCGAACACCCCCAGCCCGGTCAGGCCGAAGGGGC